>SMTZ1_10000909_pt1 | contig 54191 bp, 48 predicted proteins | sample DeeMarSWOR136_30_FD_25667 | JGI IMG/M metagenome (IMG submission 25667) | reverse complement strand
CCCGGGATATTCAAGAGTCCATATTGGAAGGATATTCGGAGAGATTCAAGAAGGAGTCTCTGAACCCACAAAACACTGGAAGGATAGAAGATGCAGATTGCCATGTCAGCGTAACAGGTATTTGCGGGGACACTATTGAGATGTACTTGTCGGTCGACAATGGACGAATAAGTGACATCAAATTCATGACGGACGGCTGCGGGGCCACGATTGCTTGCGCAAGCTATGTAACGAGAATGGCAAAAAGAAAATCCGTTGAAGATACACTGCGAATTACTCCCGGAGATGTCGAAAGCTACTTCCAGGATCTGCCCCAAGAAACCAGACACTGTGCGAAGTTGGCTGTCATGACACTCAAGGCCGCCTTAGAAGAGTACTTGGGCAAATCAGACAAATAAGTGATTAAACAGTCCTGTCCAAAGTACTAATGCGTACACGACCAAAATAATAAGGAGACATGAAATGAAAACAATCACAATTGCCCCTGTAACCAGAATAGAAGGCCACGCTAAGGTAACCATAAACCTTGATGATAACGGCAATGTGGCAGATACCTTTGTTAATGTGGTGGAGCTTCGCGGCTTTGAGAGATTCTGTATCGGCCGCCCCGCAGAGGAGCTGCCGCGCATCGTAACGAGCATCTGCGGCGTTTGCCCGTGGCATCATCACCTGGCGTCGGCAAAGGCTAACGACGCGGTCTTTGGGGCTACGCCCCCGCCCGCCGGGATAAAGCTCCGGGACCTCTGCCAGAGCATTGCATTCTGCTCAGACAAGATACTGCACTTCTTTTTTCTGGCCGGCCCAGACTTTGTGATGGGCCCGGACGCTGACTACTCCGTTCGCAACGTTCTGGGTATCGTACAGTCGCACCCCGATATTGGCAAAAAGGTCGTGCGTGCCCGGCACCTCGGGACGCAGATGTTAAACATCGCGTCAGGCAAGTCGATTCACCCGGTAACCGCCGTGCCCGGAGGCTTTTCCAAGCCACTTACAGATCAGGAGCGGGAAAGGCTATTGCCTATGGCAAACGAGGTCTTGGAGTTTGCGAAGTTTGCTATTGGCTTCGCTAAGGAAAACATTTTCCCGAAGTACCTTAACACGATAAATGCTCTGGGGGTAATAGAGACTGGCTTTCTGGGGACGGTGACCGATGATGGTAGCCTCAACGTCTACGATGGCAAGCTCAGGCTCATGAAGCCGGACGGGACATACGACGAATTTGCCTGCGACCAGTACGCGGAGTACATCGGCGAGCACATAGAGCCCTGGACCTACCTCAAGTTCCCGTACGCGAAGAAGTGGGGTGACTTCAATATGGATCCGGAAGGCCCGGTCGGGATCTACCGCACGAACGCGCTTGCCCGTATAAATGTCTGCGACAAGATGGCGACTCCTTTGGCGCAGGCTGAACTCGAGGAGTTCCGGCAGCAGTTTGGTCGGCCCGCCCAGCAGACGCTGCTCTACAACTATGCCAGGCTGATTGAACTGGTCTATAACGCCGAGCATGTCATCGAATTGCTGAATGATCCGGAGATCACTGGCCAGGAAACGCGCGTCGCTGTCGAGCCTCGCGCCGCACGTGGGATAGGCTGTCTTGAGGCGCCGCGAGGTACACTGATCCACGACTATGAGACGGACGAGAACGGCCTGATCACCAATGTCAATCTTATCGTGGGTACAACCCATAACAATGCGCCGATCAATATGTCCGTCAAGCAAGCAGCAAAGGCTCTCATCAAGGATGGCAACTACGACCAGGGTATTCTCAACCAGGTTGAAATGGCAATACGCGCCTATGATCCGTGCCTGTCTTGCGCAACACACGAGCTGGGCGGCAAGGTAGCTGTGAAGCTGGAGATTCGTAATGCTCGCGGAGAGTTGATGGACACCATAGCCAACTGAGAAATCACGACAAGCAGAGTTCTTATTCTTCAAAATTGTGCATAAGAGTGGACGAAGGCAAAACACTCTGAGAACTCCGAACATATAAAACCACCTATCATTAGGAGCACTCCCACGCCAAGTATCAAGAAAAACCGATTCAGTAGCCTTCCCTCTTATGATATCATCCTGACCTTCTCTGTTGTTGTAGCAATGTTTTTCGCGAGCACCGCATACGCTCAAAAAGGAATGGGGGACTACGAGGGTGTGGCCCGCCATCAAGTCCAGCCTGCTGTGGTGCACCTCTCTGGTACAGTGCAGCAGATCGAAACGCATCCTTGTGAAAGTGCCACAGGCCGCGCGGAATTGGGGACGCACTTGATTCTCGAGCACGCGCAGAAGCACGAATTGAACATACACTTAGGGCCAGCCGCAGAGGTCGCCGACATCGTAAGGCAGCTTCGTACCGGCAACGAAATTGGCGTCCTTGCCTTCCGTACCACGAAGATGCCTGCCGATCAATATGTTGCGAAAACCTTGATTCTGGGTGACCGGGTGATCCGGCTTCGTGACTTCATGCTTCGCCCGTATTGGTCTCGGCGCAGCCTTCTGGCCTCAGGCTATAGCGTTGATCGGCTGCCACCAAGACCCCAAGATGGACGCAGCAGAGGCTATGGCTTCGGGCGTTGGTCTTACCGTCGAGACTGCCCGCGTCGTTTCTACCGGTCCGGTCGTTATCTCATGCGAGGCTTTCAAAAGCCTGGCTCTGGGCTTGGGCGTTGTCGGGCTAACCAGTGGCGACAGCGATGGCCACGTTGGTGAGACGCAGAACGGGTAATAGAGGTAGGGATAATTCTCCCGCCCGTCGTCTTAATTCTTGGCGGACCGCGGGAACGAACTGTTTCTGATTTCGAAGAAATCTTCGGTTGGCATGCCAGGACGGGCAGTGTATAAGTCCGTTGACCGATACTCCACTTTTGGAGAGATGTTATGCAAACAAAGCGTTACCTTTTGGCTGTGCTCTTTGCAGTTGCGCCGTGGCTAGTGACCCTGCACTTGCTGGCTTCAGCCTATACGAGTGAAACAACTGTAATTACGCTGGTTACTCGGATGGCTAACCTCAAGGAAACACGCGCTTGTGAGAAGCCTGATAGGTCAAGCGTGAGCAAGCCAAAAGATCGTGCGGAATCCGTCGCCGCGATACTATTGCACCTTGGTTTGGGCGAAGGATCCACGGTTGCTGATATTGGAGCGGGTAGTGCTAAGGATACGTGGGTTTTTGCAAAGATTGTGGGTGAAACGGGGACTGTTCTTGCCCAGGAGATCGTCGAGAGCAAGGTGAAGACGCTGGAGGAAGAAGCCCGCAAGAAGGGGCTTCCCCAGGTTCGTGCAGTGTTGGGACGCTCCGACGATCCGTGCTTGCCGCCAGACTCTGCTGACCTTGTCTTTCTGCATCATGTTTATCACCATTTCGCCAAACCTCGGCAGATGTTGAGAGGAATCTGGTGCGCCCTGAAGCCAGGCGGCTATCTGGTGGTTGTCGATCAGCGGCGTGGAACGTTGCGCGATTGGGTGCCGCGTGAGCAGCGCGAGAAGAAGCATTACTGGATCGCAGAAACAACGGTGGTCAGAGAAGCGCGCGAAGAGGGATTTGCGTTCGTCTGCTGTGCTGAAGAGCACTGGCATGCAGAGAAGGATTTCGCTCTTGTCTTTAGGCGGCCAGAAGGTTCGACGAATCCCGGTGGTGACCCTGATCCTTTTGCGCCTCTTTCGGTGAGGAAGTGTTCGCGAATGTTCATTCCTCTTGGCCGCTCTTATGAGCGACCGGTTTTTGTTGCCCTCGGAGAGGCACGGAAGCTGATGACACCAATCCTTCGACACTCTTCAGATGGAGGATTGGAGATCATTTTGGAAGAGTGGGCTACACAGAAGGAAGAAAGACCGCCGCTTCCCTCAAGACTTTCTCTTCCTTCGGTTCTCACTGAGGACGGCGATCCCCACCTCGGCCCCGAACCGCTTGACGTCGTCTTCTTCTTGGACAGTTATCATTTGCTATTCCACGGCAGCACTCTGCTGGCCAAGATCCACGAAAGCCTAACCCCTGGCGGCTGTGTCTATATCCTGGATCGGGAAGCGAAGAGTCCCTTATCCCGGCGCGAGGCAAGTCATTTCAGAATGATAGAACGAGAGACGGTCGGGCGGGAGATGGCTGAAGCAGGTTTTTATCTCTGGTTTCGCGGACCTCGGCCGGCTCGCGACCGCTTTCTTCTGGTCTTTGGCAAAATCCGACCGGAAGAGGTCTTACCTGCGGACGACCCTTTGGTCGGCGGCCCGGCAATTCCAGAGCCGCCTGGACGATGGCTCAGAAGAAACTACTGGCGCCTTCGTGGCCTCAAGACAGTTGATGGAAGATTTGCCCTTTTGCGGTCGCCAGGGAAGAAAGGATCGGTAGTGAAGGTCCCCAGTGATTCGCCGGGTAAACAGATTTGGAAAATCCCAGAAGAGAAGCTTGTTCTCCATTTGGAGAAAAAGGGTGAGAAATATTTGCTAACTGATTATCGTTCCTTGGACTGATGATAATTGCGGCTTGCGTTTCGCCGAAGTTGATATGCTTGACAAGACTCCAGTGTTGGACATAAAACCGTATGTCAAGTATTTTGATATTAGAGATAATGTCATATCCGGCTGGTTGGACAAGCACTTTGCAGATGGCCGCCCTCCAGATAATGTGATTTTGAGGTAGCATCATTCAGCCAGTAGCTTTGGAGAGGTTTGCCAGTGGACACAAGTGGATGGCTCGGGCAAAGGACACGTATGGCAGAAGTTTTTGTCGCAAAATGGCATCACCTTCTTTTCTATCCAGACTGGTTCCGACGTATTCATCAGAGACCTGGGAAGTTTCTTGGTGAACTAGTAAGGCCGGGTATGACAGTGGCCGACGTCGGATGTGGCCTGGGTTTCTACACGGTAGAGATGGCAAGAATGGTAGGTGAAAAAGGTCGGGTAGTTGCCGTTGACTTCCAACCTGAGATGCTCCGATTCACCCGTAGGAAAGCAAACAAAGCAGCAGTTTCTCAACGGGTCGCGATCGTCCAATGTGCCCAGGATGACCTCACTGTCTTGGAGCACGTCGACTTTGCTTTGTCCATGTGGGTTGCCCATGAAGTGCCGGATCGGGGCCGCTTCTTCAGACAAATACGTTGCATCCTAAAACCGATCGGCAGATTTCTTCTGGCGGAACCAAAGTGCCATGTGGGGAAAAAGATGTATGAGGCTATTTGTGATGATGCTGAAAGGGCGGGCCTGGGCAAAATCTCTGAACCTAAGGTTGGTGGAAGTCGAGCAGCATTGTTTGGGCCTTTGTCGAAATAGGACATAATCGAAGGGTTGGCCGGGAAGCGTGGTTATTTCGGCGCTTTCGTGCGAAAAGTCCGGGGCTTACTCTCTGAAAGCGGTTGTAGATAATCAAGAAGCTCGGAGTGGCTTTGTAGATCGATGCAATGACTGCAGCGAAGTGACATAGGTAGTGGCTGTCCTACAGTGACTGAGATAGGATGACGTCTAGCACCACACAGACGCCTATCGACTCTCGAAGGCTTCTATGGCCTGGCGCACCATTTTGGTGTATGTCTCCACAGGGATCTCAGCCATCAAAACGACCTTTTGCAGAACCTGCATGATTTCTTGAGGTGTAGCCCCCAGTTCCAAGCACCCAGTCACACACGATGCAACGGCATCAGGCCCTTGCTGAGTAGTAAGAACCGAACTTAGAGCGATGAGTTTTTCTAACCTCGGTGGCAGAGTGCCGTCCTGGCGTAGCGCAGCAACGTCCTTTCTGCCCTCGAGAACATCAGAAATCTCTTGGCAAATCTCTTCACGTGTTCGGTCAACGTCCTGAGAAGAACCTTTGTTTTTTTCAACCATTTGCCTTTACTCTCCGCGCAGAGTTTACTAAGCTCGTGTTATCTACTAGGCCCCAGAGACCTTTACCTCTGCGCAACTGTTTGGGGACCTGGAGGCAAGAATATTGAGACACCTTTTCTTTTTTAGAGTCGCACATATCTATGATGAAACATCTCACACACGGTTTTGGCAAGCATTTTTTATACTATTGTCGGGGTTCTGTGGCCATGGTCGCAAAGGAAGGTGTTTTCATTTTGCATTATTTCGAATTTCACCAGATCTAGCTGAAGAGGCTATAGATGTATTAGGAGCTGCTTAAGGAGCACCGTCTATGGAAGTTCTGGTCAAGTACGAGAGCGGTTTCCGGTTTTCAGCTACATGCAGAGGATTTACCATTACAAGCGGGCGCGGTGAGGATGGCAATAAGGAGCGGGATGGGATGTGGCCGGCTCAGCTTTTTGAGGCCTCAATTGGGATGTGCATCGGCGGTTATGTCGTCAAATACTGTAAAGAGCGTAGCATCCCGTGCGAGGATATGACCATCGAATTGAGCCGCCACATAGAAAGCAGTTTAGCAAACGCCACAGCTTCGGAGGCGAAGCTATCGCGTACCACAAGGATCGATGCCAAAATTCACTTTGGGGCAAAGCTGTCCTCGCAACAGCAGCAAGGCTTATTAGCAGCGGCAGACCACTGCCATATAACCAACAGTATCAGGGCAGGTATGCAGATTGTCTGTTCTTTGACAGACACCTAAAACGGCCAGGCATTCAAGACTTATCCTTCCCAGTGCCAAGAGACTGACTGAGAGGCTCAAGAACAGTGCGTTCCCCAGGATAGACTGTGCCAGGATTGAACCACTTACTGAGATTCCTTCACGGTCACCGTGTGCCTTCGACAGGTTATGACCATGTACTCACATGGCCGTATTGGATCAAAACAGTACCGTGGCAAAACGCTGAGTTGGAAAGTGGCGAGTTCGAAACTCAGGTGTTATATTGTGAGATAGAAACGTTGCTATGAACATTGTAATACGAAGATTTCGAAAGGAGTAATGATGGCACAGAAAATGTTGATCTTCTGCGGTTCCGACACGCCCGAAAAGGCATTTCCACCGTTCATGCTGGGTTCCGGCGCGTTGGCCCTAGACATGGAAGTCACGCTGTTCTTTACAATGAGCGGTTTGAATATTATCCACAAGGGTGGGGCGGAAAAGATCACTCTCGCGGGGGCGCCGAAATCGCTGCCGGAGTTCATCGACATCTTGCGCGACGGTGGTGCCAAGTTGATTGCCTGCTCTGCAGCTTTTCCGATCATAGGAATCAAAGAAGATGACTTGATTGATGGTGTTGAGTGTGGTGGTGTGGCCACATTTGTGGACGCCGCCCAGCAAGCAGATGTTGTACTAACCTTCTAACCGACTGAATTTGTGTAAAGAGGTAAGACTATGACAGAAGATGAATTAAAAAGCCTTCAGGTGGACAAGAAAGTAGACGCCAGGGGAACAGCCTGCCCAGGGCCACTGCTTGAAGCAAAAAAATCAATGGTGTCGGTGCCTGTGGGCGGAACTATGGAGGTTCTATCCTCGGATCCAAGCACTAACAAGGATGTGCCTCTTTGGGCCCAGAAAGTCGGGCATGAGTATCTGGGGACGGTAGAAGAAGCGGGTTTTTGGCGCATCTTCGTTAAGAGGGGAAAGTGAGAATGGGAGCGAATGTAGGCCCGGAACATGATGGTTTCCGGCCTCGCATCTTAGTCTTTTCAACAAATAGCATTTCTGACATCGGCATCGACTTGGCTGGTAGTTCTCATATGCACTACCCGCCTTCGGCCGTTGTTCTTCCCGTTCCGTGTTCGAGCGGCATCAAACCAGAGTGGATCCTGCATGCCTTGCGAAAAGGTTTCGACGGGGTATTTGTTGCTGCTGACGGAACAGATTGCCCGTTTCTGTCCGACTGTACAGGGCGGACGGCTAAGATATGCGAAAGAGGACAGCAGATGCTCAAGGAACACAGCCTCGATCCCAAACGCATCAAAATGGCCGCTATCTGTTCGGTCTGCGCAGAATCTTTTGTCAAACATATGAACAATTTCTTTGAGACCCTCAAAGAGCTTGGACCGACAAAGGGGGTAAGTTGAAATGGACGCTGATGTACTGGTCATAGGGGGTGGCGCTGCTGGTATGGAGTCGGCTCTGACTCTCGGCGATATGGGGTACTCTGTACTATTAGTCGAGAAAGAACCTACTCTTGGTGGCAACATGATCCTGTTGAGCAAGGTCTTTCCTACGCTTGACTGCGCAAGCTGTATAGCTACGCCAAAGATGGCCGCCACTTTTCATCACCCCAACGTCAGAACGATGACTTATACACAGGTCAAAGATATCAAAAAGACTGCTCAGGGAACTTTCGAAGTCGAGATGAACAAAAGGTCACCTTTTGTAAATCTCACTTGGTGCACAGGCTGTCAGAAATGTGAAGAAGTCTGCACCGTTGGTCTGCCCGATCAGTTCAACTATGAGTTGGTGGCTCGGCGGGCCGCATACATACCTTTTGCTCAGGCGATCCCGAAAAAGGCACTAATCGAACGGTATGGTACATCACCATGCAGTTCTGCCTGCCCGGCAGGGATCAAAGCACACGGCTATGTTTCTCTGGCCAGAAGTGGGCTCTTTGAACAAGCAATGGAACTCATCCTCGAAGACGTGCCCATCCCTGGAAGTCTGGGACGGGCCTGCTACGCGTCGTGTGAAAATGAATGCAGCCGGGCAGAGTTGGAAGGGGAAGTTTCAATAAGACGAATAAAGCGTTTTGTTGCTGATTACTATTATGGGAAGTACCCCGAGCCAAAACATGGCCCTCCAGAGGACAAGCTCAAGCAAAAAATAGCAGTAATCGGCTCCGGGCCAGCAGGGCTGTCAGCGGCTTACCATTTAGCCAAGAAGGGCTACAAAGTAACCATATTTGAGGCAGAAGATCAGCCGGGTGGCATGTTGAGGCTTTCCATTCCTGCGTATCGACTTCCGAACGAGGTCGTGGACCGCGACATCAAGAATGTTACCGCTCTGGGAGTGGAGATCAGGACCGGCGAACGCGTGGCAAAACTTACAAAGCTGAAAGAAGAAGGATTTGATGCAGTCTTCGTAGCTTGCGGCACGATGTCAGATAGGAAGATGCGGGTCGAAGGGGAAGACTTGGATGGTGTGGCCAGTTCCCTTGAATTTCTTAAACAGGTCAATCTTGGCAAAGAGTTGGATCTTTCCAATAGCACGGCACTGGTAGTCGGAGGGGGAAATGTCGCGATCGATTCAGCTCGGGTCGCACGCCGGCTGGGGGCAAAGAAGGTCATTGTCCAGTATCGCCGGAGCCGAACTGAAGTGCCTGCCTTTGATTGGGAGATAGAGGCGGCAGAAGAGGAGGGCATTGAACTGCAGTACCTCAAATTACCTGTAAAGCTCATCGGCAAAAACGAAAGGCTGATGCAGGTACAGAGCATCGATATGGAGCTTGGTGAGCCGGATGAAAGCGGCCGAAGAAGACCTGTACCAATAGAAGGCTCCGAGAGCACTATGAAGGTGGATTTTCTGGTGACTGCGATTGGCTTGGTTCCGTCAACCGCATCCCTAAGAAATGAGCTCGAGATTGAGAAGGATGGCCGAATAGAAGTTGATGAAGAAACCTTGCAGACATCAGTTCCATACATATTTGCCGGCGGCGATGTGGTCACCGGCCCCACATCAATCGTGAATGCGCTCGGCCACGGCAAGAGGGCGGTCTTTTTCATCGACAAATTTCTGCGCGGAGAGAAGCTTGATGCGGCAGTATATGATCCGCAGCTGCCGGTAGTCGACAAGTCAGAGGTTTTGACAAGACAACAGGAGCACAGAACGCTTGCCCCGACAGGTATAAAAGAGCTTTCGCCTGATGAACGGATAAATGATTTTCGCGAAATAGAGCTGCCGCTTGCTGAAGAGGAGGCAAGATACAGCGCCGGCAGGTGTCTTGATTGCGGAGGATGCTCAGAGTGTCACCAGTGTGTTAGTGTTTGTGAGGCTGGCGCAATTGACTTCGGTATACGGGATGAACAAAGTACATTCGAGGTGGGTTCCGTAATTATCGCAACCGGATTTGAGCTGTTCGATCCGTTGAATAAGATTCAGTACGGCTATGGCAGGTTCCCAAATGTCATAACTGCCATGCAGATGGAAAGACTTCTGTCGCCGACAAGACCGTACAATGCAGTGCTCAGGCCTTCTGACGGCAAGGTGCCGGATAACATAGCCTATATCCTCTGTACTGGTTCCAGAGATTGCCAGGCCAAGAATCCTCTGTGTTCTCGGGTGTGTTGTATGTACTCTGTAAAACAGGCCCAGTTGATCATGGGCGCTGTGCCTCTGGCTGATATCACGATCTACTACATCGATGTGCGGGCGTTTGGTAAAGGATTTGAAGAATTCTATCAGCAGGCCAAAGGGATGGGCGTCTATTTTGTCAAGGGTAAGGTGGCCAGAGTCGATCAGGTGGAAAACGGCAATCTGACCCTGCATTATGAAGATTTTGTTGATCAAGGAAAACTGGCGCAGGCGGAGCACGATTTGGTTGTCTTATCAGTTGGTCTTATGCCTAACCTTGAAGCACTCAGTCTTTTCAACGGCGATGGGCTCGAAGCTGATGACCATGACTACATAAGGGAGATCGATGAAGACATAAATCCCGGTAGGACGAGTTTGGAGGGCGTGTTTGCAGCAGGTTCTGCTTCCGGGGCTATGGATATACCGGACACCATATTACATGCAGGAGCCAGCGTGGCCCAGGCTGCTGCTTATGTCCAGAGGATCAAGCTATGAGCGACAGGAGGATAGGTGTCTACATTTGCTATTGTGGGGGAAATATCTCGGACTATGTCGATTGCGAACAGGTGCGGGAAGCGATCAAGGGCGAGAAGGACGTTGCCGTTGCCAAAACTTCGATGTTTACCTGCTCAGATGCAACGCAGCAAGAAATTGTAGATGACATTCAGCGGGAAAAACTGGATGCCCTGGTGGTAGCTTCGTGCTCGCCAACGCTACATCGTTTCACGTTTCGGGGTGTCGCCAAGAGGGCGGGACTGAATGCCTATCAGTATGTCCAGGTCAATTTAAGGGAGCAGTGCTCCTGGGCTCACACTGACAATGTTGAATATGCCACCGAAAAAGCGATTTTCATGGTGAAGGCGGGGATGGCAAAGGCACGCTACACCGAGCCTCTTGAAGAAATCAGAGTTGATACGGTAGGAAAGGTATTGGTGATTGGAGGAGGAATTTCCGGCCTGCGGGCTGCGCTGGCCCTGTCCGACCTCGGGCTTTCTGTCTTCCTTGTGGAAAAGACGAGCTCTCTTGGCGGCTGGGTTGGTAGATTCGGCAGAATGTATCCTCACGACCGAACCGGTGAGGAAATAGTCGACTCACTGATCAACAGGGTGAAGCAAAGAAAAAACATAACGGTATACACCGACGCCGAACTCAGTGAAAAGGAGGGATGTGTCGGCAATTTTGATGTGAAGTTGAAGGTCAGAGCCGAAAAGGGTATTTCTTTGAATGTCGGTTCAATCATCATTTGTACCGGTTTTGATGCTTATCAACCCAAGGATGGTGAATTTGCCTATGGCAAAGAGGGCGTTTTAACCTTGCCTGAATTCAAGGGGCTGCTCGACAATTGTAATGGCAAACTTGACTACGAAGGTAGAGCCGTAAAATCAATAGCTTACGTTTACTGCGTCGGCAGCCGTGAAAAGGAATCCAAGGACGATGCCCACACCTATTGTTCCCGATACTGCTGCAATGCCGCAGTGCACGCCTCTTTGCTTGTCTGCGACGTAAGCCCGCACGTGCATCAGTATCACCTGTTCAGAGATTTGCGGACATACGGCAAGTACGAGCTTCTATACGAGGAGGCGCGTAAAAAAGGAGCCCTGTTTCTTAAGTTCAATGACGAAGAGCCTCCTCAGATTGACAAACACAACGGCAGTTTCAGGATAAAGACAAAAGATGTTCTTACTGCCGGAGAAGAATTAGAGCTCGAAGTTGGCCTGGTGGTGCTTGTCACGGGCATGGTCCCTCGGAAGAATAATGCTTTGGTGGAGATTCTGAAGTTGCCTGTGGGGCTGGATGGCTTCTTCAAGGAGATTCATCCTAAGCTCAGACCGGTGGAAACCGTAATTGATGGGGTCTTGATTGCTGGAACGTGTCAGGGGCCAAAGAACTCATCGGAGAGTGTGGCCTCTACACTGGCCGCAGCAGCCAAGAGCGCTTCTCTGCTCCTGAAAGGCTATGTCGAGTTGGAGCCACTTATAGCGACATTCACTACGGATCGGGCGGCCTGGAACCAAGAGTGTGCCGGAGCCTGTCCCTATTCGGCGATCGAAAAGATGGAAATAGAGGACCAAGAACTGGCTAAAATCAATCAGGCACTGTGCAAAGGCTGCGGCAGTTGTGTTCCCCTCTGCCCCGACAATGCAATTGAAGTCCGTGGCTATACGGACGAACAGATGAAGGCCATGATCGATGCCATGGTATAGGGAGCCCAAATGAATAGCCGACTGCCGGACGTCCGGGAGCTTGCAAGGGTAGCAACGTTCATGCGTGACAGGGTCCTCGCGAACTTGAAAGACGGTCCCAAAACGGTGCCGGAGATAGCGCAGGCTTTGGGACATCCTACGAACGCAGTCATGTTTTGGGTAATGAGCGCAAGGAAGTACGGCTACATTGAAGAACTGGCAGAAGCAACCGATGGAGGATACTACAAGTACAGATTAGTTCAAAAGGGTGATCACGATGACGAGGGCAGCTATGGCGAAGGTAAACCCTGATTTTGCCCAAGAAGTGAAAGCATCTGAGGAGTTTGATGCTGCAGCTTGCATGAATTGCGGCGTATGCTCCGCTGTATGCCCTATGGAGATAGAGCTTCTGCCCCGAAGAGTCTTTCGCTACGCTCTGCTGGGCCTGGAAGACAGAGTTCTCGAAAACACGGGAAACATATACTCATGCTTGCTCTGCAAAATGTGTGAGGCAAATTGCCCGGCCGAAGTTCACATAGCAGAAAACGTAAGATTCTTGCGGTACTACTTAAACAAAAATGTGTTCAAGCTTTAGGGGGACATACGGTGTCTTTGCCGACTGGTGATGTTATTGGGCTGATGATAGACAATCTCCGGATACGAGGGAGCGTGCTTCCGATTGCCGCTAGAAGTGCAACCAAATGGGCTAAGGGACTGGACATTCCAAGAGGCGGCAAGACTGTTATCTACACGGGCTTGATGTATCAGCTTCTTCCATATATAACCGCGTCTGTTAGAAATCTGGAACGCTTCGAGGACTCCTTTTGGGGGAAATTCGTTTTCGTGGCGAGGTACTTCAACAAGATATTGAATGTCTCCAAGTTTATGGGATTCCCTTCCAAAGCCGATCTCACTGAGTACAATCAGATTCTGAGAAACATTGCCCTGCTTCTGAGGCAAGCTGGAGTGGAATTTGGGTACCTTCATGAGCGCGAACTCTATAGCGGCGCGCTTGCCTATGACTTGGGAGCCGATGATGCCTTCAGACTTCATGCTTCGAAAGTCTACGAGCGGCTAAAACAAGACGGTGTGCAGAGTCTCATTACCGTTGACCCGCACACCACGAATATGCTTCGGACCGTCTATCCCAGATTCATCGATGGTTATGACATGCACGTCAGAAGTTACCTCGAAGTGCTGGTCGAGAGAAATATGCCGGCTGCCCGTAAGGCAGATGCAGATGTAGTGATCCACGATTCCTGCGTGTATGCGCGCTACGAAAATGTGATCGAAGAACCGAGAACGCTTCTTGACCGGGCAGGATACAGAGTAAAAGAACTGAGAGATTCGAAAGAGATGACTCACTGTTGTGGCGGGCCCGTAGAATCGCTCTATCCCAAGCTCGCCAACCGGATCGGCAAAAAAAGGGTTCAGCAGCTTGAGAACGCAGGAGCTCAAAACGCAGCGTTGATGTGCCCCATATGTCTTGCCACTCTGAAAAAAGCTGGCCGGGCCAAAATCCAAATCACCGATATTTCCAACCTATTGGCTGAGGCTTATTGTGACGGTCAATTCAATTAAGCGCCGCTTGCTAATCAAAACTAAAGGTCACTTGGGTCCAAAGAAATCCTATCTAATTCTGGAAACCAGGTTTTCGTTCTCATCCGTTTCCTTCCAGGAACCTCGCCGAGAACCGCCTTGAGAAAATTGCCTTTGAGTGCTGATTAGAGCGATACTGCCGTAACATCGAAAGGCAAAGGGCTGGCAGCTTGAGCGACTGTCAGCCCTTTTGTTCATCTGTGGAGCGGCGGTCTGCAGAATCGAGCTTCGATCATGCAGCATCTTCTCCCTGAATCAAGTACTCTCTACTATTCTCAATCACTCTGTCAGTTTGTTCGGATACATCCTGTACATACCTTGTTGCCATCGTTAAATCAACGTGACGGAGAAGCCTCTGAACTGCAAAGGGATCTTGCGACCTCGCTGCCATCGTAGCAGCTGTTCTGCGAAGAGCGTAAAAGCCCGTTCCCTTCGGCACGTGGATTCTAGTGCCGTTTCTAACAAGTTTGACTAACATCAACACAACTAGGAAGTACTACATTGCTGTACGGCCAGAGGACATCGCCTTGGCAAATGAGATCGTGAGCAGTATTCGAACTGCGGCGGGGCAAAAGCGACTGACGCAAATCGCATTTTTCGTAGTTTTGAGGAGCGATGCGGTGGGTGGTCTTATCTGCAAACCCATGTTTTGCAGAGGCTTACAAGAACACGCCCGGCAGGACTCGAACCTGCGACCTACGGATTAGAAATCCGTTGCTCTATCCTGCTGAGCTACGGGCGCTTCAGTTTTGAGCTGCTATAATGTAACGACTTCTTACCAACCTTGTCAATCACTTCTGCCTGAGAAGAGGGGCACCAAAGTGCACCGATTTTTTGCATAGACCGTGAGTGTCTGCTTCAGAAGGGTAAGGACTTCTGGTCTTATGGCAGCCGTCGCCATTATCAGAGCCGGAGGCTAACGGCCGAGCACAGCTTCGCAACTCACCGCCCGACGAACAGCGTTGCGAGTATTATCTCGCATCTCACATAGACCGGGCAGCTTGATAGTCGTCCGTGAGCCATCGTGAAGCTGCACCGTTTCGGGATTCACCCACGTCCAAGTCTGCCGCCTTCACCAAGGGCGTCTGAGCCGGCGTTACACGGCCAATAAATGTCAAACCGTCGAATGCAGTTAGCCCCAGCAGGACAACGATCACTACGAGACTGAACATGAATTGACGTTCGGAACAAGACATGATGAGCTACCTCGCTTCTGTAACGGCCTCTATCTATTCTGTACAAGCGCCCGCCGTTCTTTCAATTCACGCCATGTGGTCAGGATGATTCCTTGACTCTGGATGAACGCCTTTATGTCAGGGTCAGTCATTAGGCGAAGTTCGGCCTCACGACTTGGGCCCGAGCCAGAAATATGTGAGAATACCTCTGTCTGAACAGTACAATGAACGATAACCTCGGTGATGCCTGGCTTCATATCATGCAGCAATTTGGTTAACTCGGCCTTTTTCTCTTCATAGTCGTTTGCCCTGGTTGGCTGAGTTACAAGGTCATCGATAACCGGAAGCCCGGCGTTCCATACTTTCTCAGCAATTGAACGTATCAGCGGCTTATAATTTGCAGCCTCACCGCCAATATGTTGCATGTGCCCTGCAAACATGAGGATGGGTATCTTCTTTTCGATTGCCACTTTCACGTAGCGGTCAACAAACTGAGGATGGAAACACGTTCCCATGTGCGCATCCAGATGCGTCGGGTCGATTCCCATAGATAGGGCCTTGTCGATTTGGGCACGAATCTCAGTTTCGACTTGTCCGGCAGTAGCGTGAGCAACAACATCGGAAACCTTTGGCCACAAGTAGCCGTGTCTGTCCACAAGTCCTGGCACAGCCGACTTGTCGGCGACTGGTCCCCATCGATAATTCTTCCATTCCGATGTGAGTGTGAGATGAAGACCGGCATCAGTGGCCGGATGTGTCTTCAGATAAGCTGCAAATTCCGGCACCCAGGAACACGGCATCATAATGCTCAAAGACGTGGCGATGCCATCTTCAATGGCTTTGATTCCTCCCATGTTTGAATTATGCGACATGCCCACATCATCCACGTGGAAAATCACAGCCTTTGTGCCCGCCGGCCACCCCAGACGCTCGGCATAGGTCGCTTGTTCGGCATGAGAGACGGCTGGCATGATGCACACTATCGACACTAACCAAACGATCCTGATAAAACGATCCAGCAACACAGAACTTCCTCCCAAAACCTGTATTTTGACAAAAAACGCTCTTGTCTCACCTACTATCAATCCTTCAAGACGAATTTGGTTCTCAGACTCGTATTTTACCGCATGGGCTCTCAGCACACCAGAGACAATATTGCCATGTCCCAGTATGGCCGGCTTCTGCCCGAGAGGGGAACTGAGCTGCCTGGTTTGCATCCTGTCCAGCCTCCGCCTGGCACCTCCGCACCCACCCACAGGCGGATCACCAGGCGGCATGGCTTTGCCAATCATATAAGGTTATTTGCCTGCCTCTACGAGCTTCTTGAAGCGAGGGTGGTTGCGCAAGGGGGCCCGGGCCGGATCAAGTTGAAGTAGTCGAATCGGCAATCTCCTCAGAGTCGCCAGCACAATTTCCGGGCTCAATCAATCTGTCGTCACTCTTTCCTCGGCGGGACGAGCCGCTTCAACTCCTCGAACCAATTAGTCACCACCTGTAGTTCCCTCACTTGCGAGTCGTCGTACTCGGGCTGAAGCGCCAAGAAACGCTGGGCATCGGGCGCAACGTCATACGATACACCAGGAACGTTATTATACGGTCCTTCAAACAGCAGTCGAGGTGTCCCCGGCGAAAACTCAGGTTTGGTTGAGATAGACACGACCATCCATTTGTCGCCGTTGCGGTAGAACAGCTCATCGCCTTTTGGCGACCAGATTGGCTCTCCCCCGAAATCGTCCGAAACCTGCCACACCCTATCCATAGCGGGATATGGCTGCACATAGACCTGAAACTTGCCATCCTTATCTGAGATGTAGGCAATCCACCGGCCATCAGGTGAGAACGCAGGTCCCCATTCGAAAAACTCTGTCCCGATGACAAGCTCAGGTTCACGGCCTCCTTCGAGTGACAGGACCCAGATGTCGCCCCCTTGATCAAATGCCAGCAGCTTGCCGTCGGCCGACCAGGACGTGGGACCGAAGGCATACTGTCTCGTACGAAGCAATTCAGCTTCGCCGCTGCCATCAGCAGGTTTCCAGAAAAGACTGCACGTTCCTTCCCCTTGCCTATCGGAACAAAACGTTATTCGCTTGCCGTCAGGCGTCCAGACGGGGGCATAGTTGTTTCCTTCCAGGGTAAGCCTGGTCTCTCTCCCACTGGCGATATCATAGATATATACGTTGCGTGGAGGCCCTCTGATCAATATCGCCAGCCGTTTCCCATCGGGTGAGATCTTAGGGGTTCCGTAGATTTGTGCAGGCATGGCAAGCGGCTCGACATTCCCCTGGCGATCCACCCAGACCGGAGTACTCTTTGCTCTGTCACCCCCTGGAACGTAAACAAGCAAGCCATCGCTGGAGAAAACCAACTGTGCCGTGCCCACGCTTGAGTGCATCAATACCCTATCAAGGATCGGAACAGAAGGACCCGTTACCTGTAGTGTCGCCAGATCAAAGCGGACCGCCTCGATTGCTCCCGCCCGAGCGTAGACAAGATGTCCTGTAGGAACGTAGCGCGCGTGCTGACCACCTTTAACCAGAATCTCTTTCTCCCTCGTTTCCAGAGAGAAAAGGATAGTACTGGTTCGTGAAGAAAGCAGTATCTCCTTCCCACCTGGCAAAATCTGTGGATGCCCATAGCCATAAACACCTTGTTCGGAAGGTTCGGCTATAGCCTTTAGATGTTCCGTTGCACCACCGGTGGCCGGTACTCGTGAGAGCCTGTCACCCTCCTTCTCTGCAAAGTAAATCATCCCGTCCGCGCCCCAGCTTCCGCCCTTGGGATTTCTGGCATCGCAGAGAGCTACCGGCTCGCCGCCCAGAAGCGAAACTATCTTTAACTTACCTTTGGAAAAGAAGCCCACCGACTGACCATCGGGCGAAAAGAACGGCGCGACAGCGTCTTTGGTACCGGGAATTGCCCTCACCTCGAGCTGGTTCATCAAACGCAGGAAGAGTTGGATCGTACCGCCAAGGTCACCGACATACACAAGGCGCGACCCATCAGCCGAAAGGGCGACCGCAGGTTGGACGATACCCAGAGGCTGTGACCGTGAAAGCGCCAGCGTTTGATTATCAGGCAGCGGGATGACACTCCGCCAAGTGGGCACACCGGCGACCGTGCTGTACGACGGGCCGCCACGCTTGCTTAAGAACATGCTCGCAGCAATGAGGCCGACCGCTATGCCGACCACGCTGCATGCGATTGCTAACCGCCACAGTACAGACCGCGGTTTGCCCAGCACCGGCGCGCTGACCGGTGGAGCAGCCGCAGGTAAATTCAGTGTTTCGTCGATTTCAATACTCGCGTCTCCGATGTCTCGAAGCCGCCGGCGCAGATCTTTCTCCAGGCAGCGGCGTATCAGAACTCGTATATTCATCGGAGTGTCCTTCGGCAGCACATCCCAATCGGGTTCGCGTTCGATAATCCGTGCCAGTATTTCCGTGGCGGTCTCACTCTCAAATGGAGGGTGACCGCTTAACATCTCGTACATAAGACATCCAAATGACCAGATGTCGCTGCGCTTATCGGTCGGCTTACCGCAGGCTTGTTCCGGACTCATGTAGGCTGGCGTGCCTATTACACGGCCGGGCTGAGTGACGGCAGTCTCAATGCTCTGACCTTCAGTGCTGGAGACCTTGGCCAGGCCGAAGTCCAGAACCTTCACCTTACCTTCCGGCGTAATCTTGATATTGCCGGGCTTGAGGTCCCGATGGATAACACCCTTGTCGTGGGCCGCTGAGACGGCCTCGGCGACCTGCTGCCCGATCGAAAGGGCCTCCTCGAGTTTCAACGGCTTCTGAGCAATCCGCTGAGCTAAAGTCTCACCGGGAACGTATTCAAGGACCAAATAGCTCGCACCCTCTTCCTGTTCAATGATTTCGTGGATAATGGCGATATTCGGGTGATTCAACGAGGCCAACAGTTCAGCCTCACGTCTGAAACGCGTCCGTGCCGTTGAATCGGCCTGCAATTCAACCGGCATGCTCTTGATGGCAACAGACCGCTTGAGCTTAGTGTCACGAGCTAAGTAGACTACCCCCATGCCCCCTCGGCCGATCATCTCCTCGATTTCAAAGCTACCGATCTTCCGGCCAACAAGATCCTGCCCCGTCACTGTCTCCGCAAACTCGACCTCATCGGCTTGGACAAGAGAATCGAACAAGTTGTTGATTTTATGCAGTTCCTGTATGCCCTTGCGGATCTGACTTTCTAATTTAGGATACTGTTTGACAAATTCATCTAAATCGGGCTTCTCGCCCCGCAGAGACGCATCCACGAATTGCCGCACAGTCTCTTTGACAATGCCTTCTTGATTGTTGTCAGCAGCTCCTGCCATCAGATCCTCATGAAAACACTCGTCAATTCTGCCATCGCGCTCGGCACCAGCATTCTCACCGCATCGGGACTCTTACCTAATCTTTTCCCAATCTCTTTGTACGAAAGTCCCTCAATCTTGGTCAGGACGATGACTTCTTTGTACTCCGGCTTCAACGCATCTATCGCTTTCTCCAGCCTGGCCAAATCCTCTTTTCTGGACAGTATCACGCTTGGTGTAGTGGTCGCCACGGGTCCGCCAGCTCCGGAAACCCTACCGCTGCTTCTCCGCCCCCCGTTGTCAAGGGGGATTTCTTTACGAATATCGCGCTTCTCAGCGTGGTATCTTTCCCGATCGTCGCGAAGCGTATTCTCGGCGATCCTTGACAGCCACCGCACGAAATCTCCCTCGTTCTCGTATGTGAAATCTGTTATTCCCCCCAGCGCATGAATAAGTACATCCTGGACCACATCCATCGAATCGAGTTTGCGCCGAAGCTCCTTGCCCATACGAAGCCGTACCATCCACCGGACCCGCTCGGCGTAGACGCGGCATAGTTGATCCACGGCAGACTCGTCGCCCCCTTTGGCAAGGGCAACTAATTGCCGGGTCCTGTGGTTGCAGCTATACCCCAAGGTCGCTGACCTCCTTAATTCAAAGGTATTAAACACATTTTAGCAATTCTTGAAAAAAATTACAACGAAATCCTTCGTTTGCTCACTTTTTCCCGTTCTTAATAGTAGAACCCGCGAGTTCAAGGAGTCGGTTTTTCAGCAACAGAATCGCCGTGAACAAAGCTGCCCCCGCTCTTGTCTTCGACAAGAAGACGCGGGGACAGCCCGAAAATACTAACAGCCTTTGAAAGGGCAGTAAGATGAAAAAAACAATTTCAATCGTATTGGTTTTGGCATTGGGCCTGGCTTCCGTGAGTCTGGCAGAAGAGGGCATCTGGACAACGAAAGCCAACATGCCCACGGGAAGATGGGAGCTATCCACCTGCGTGGTGGATGGGAAGATCTATGCCATCGGGGGTGGATCTTTTTATCAGCCGTTGCGTGCCGTGGAAGTATACGACCCGGCGACAGACACCTGGACCACGAAGTCTGATATGCCCACCGCAAGAACGGGGCTATCCGCCAGCGTGGTCAATGGGAAGATCTATGTCATCGGGGGTGGCGATCTTGCTTTATATCCTACGGTGAAGACCTTCTCCACGGTGGAAGAATACGATCCGGCGACGGACACCTGGACGAGGAAAGCCGACATGCCTACTGCAAGAGGGTGGCATTCCGCCAGCGTGCTGGATGGCAGGATCTACGTTATTGGCGGCTCATCAGCCGCCCCTTCTGGGGGTACGGCGATTCTAACGGTGGAAGTGTACGACCCAGCCACGGACTCCTGGATCCAGAAGGGCAACATACCAGAGCGAATGGGGGCCTGTTTCACCAGCGCGGTGGATGGGAAGATATATGCCTTTGGCGGCTATTGGGGCCTTGACAAGGTCCGCGAGTATGACCCAGTGACGGACACCTGGATCCAGAAGGCCGATATGCCCACGAGAAGATGTGGACATTCTACCAGCGTGGTGGATGGGAACATCTATGCCGTCGGGGGTCATCCAGGCAGTTCCCCCTACCCGGGTTTAGCCGCCGTGGAAATCTATGACCCTGCGACAGATACCTGGACAGCAGCACCCGACATGCCCACCGGAAGATGTGGAGTTCGCACCAGCGTGGTGGATGGGAAGATCTACGCCATTGGGGGGTATACGGGTACATGGCTTAGTGCAATGTGTGTAACTGTAGAGGAATATGAGCCTCCTCTCGTCGTTGACTTCAACGGCGACGGCAAGGTGGACTTCGAAGACTTCTCCATGCTGGCCCAATACCGGTGCCGCGATGACTCACCTTTTGTCGACCACAGGCTGGATTGCGAGGACTTAGCTGGTTTGGCTGAATACTGGCTGACGTACCCTGGCGTTGTGGCGTACTGGGAACTGGATGAGACTGAGGGCATCGTCGCCCACGATAGCGTCGGCGACAACGACGCCTACATCGCTGGTGCGCTCTGGCAGCCTGCCGGCGGCAAGGTGGGTGGCGCACTTCAGTTCGATGGGGTCGATGATCTTGGAGTGACAAACTTTGTGTTAAATCCAGCAGATGCATCCTTCAGCATATTTGTCTGGGTCAAAGGACTCGCTCCAGGCCAAGTAATCATATCCCAAACAGGTGGCGCCAACTGGCTGCTGGCGGATGTCTCCGAAGGAAACTTGATGACAGAGCTACAAGGTACGGGACGCTTCGACGGTCCCTTATCTTCACAGACCGTGATTATTGATGGCGCGCGTAGGTCTTACCTGGGACAAGCCCAACAGAATCCTGTATGTGGATGATGCAGAGGTAGCCAAAGACACGCAGACTGGTTTGGCAGCATCAACTGGGGGCTTGTACTTCGGCGCCGGAAAGAATCTAGTCCCTGCAAGTTTCTTCTCCGGCCTGATAGATGACGTCCGCATCTACGACCGGGCAATAGTACCATAAAGGCTGACGTTTGGCCACACACCACAAAGGGCTGCTCCGCCTCGGCGGATCAGCCCTTTTTCTGCCCCCTTTTTCGCTGAAAATTAACTTGACACTTAACTCCTCGCAAGGTATAATAAAAGCTCATGAGTTAGAGATTTAAAGTGAGAAGTAGAGAGCAACAAGGACGCCTTGTAGATAGATCGGTGGATGAGAAGCCGGGCACATGAGAGACCGCATAAACCCATTCACCCATTCACAAGCATCGAGAATACAGTTATTTACGTGCCTACAAGGCACCTCTACAACTGTCGAGAATCCTCTACAAATCGGCCCTATTTATGCAAAACAAACCCAATTTCAAAATAGGTAAAATAGGCAAGATGGACGCAAGAGTTTGTCTTACAAGGACTTATGAGAATAGTCCGGCTCGACAGAATCGCATACGGTAGTGGCCTCAGACGTCGTGGAATCCTGCGTTTGACTCGGACAGATATAGATTTCGAAAGTCATTGAATAGGCATTGCACGTGAAAGGAAAGCTGCGGATATACCTGCATGGCAGCCAAAAGACCACCAAATCTGAGTGACTCCAGTGTCAGATGAGACTGCAGGGCGTCTCGGCGACATGCAAGGTGACGCAAAGCAGGGCCATACCTGCGTTTTCATTTTACGTGAACACTTGCGGAGAATAGGGCAACGCCGAAGAATTGATGATTCTGACTCCAGGTCGAAGGTAAACAGCAACATCGGCAGACAGCTTGGGGCGATGCGTCATCGAGCGGGGGTCGCCAAATGTACATTGCAGGACCTTCGCGGTTCTGCTATTACTAACTGGGCCGAGAAACTGCTGATTCAGGTCGTTCAATACCTTGAGGCCCACTGGGATATCAGAACAAGCAGGAGGTGCTACTTGGCGGTGCGGTCTCAGGATTCGGTTTGTGCAAGCAAATTGCTGAACAGCATTTTGAACAAAGCATACGCCGACCTGCAGCGAAATGATACCATTGCCGGTTTTTTCGTCATTTCGCTGCCATTTCCGTTGACAGTATGTTTAGCAGCTTAATACACTGTAATGGCTCAAAATCTTCTGCGCCTGTAGCTCAATTGGATAGAGCGTCGGTCTACGGAACCGAAGGTTAGTGGTTCGAATCCTCTCAGGCGTATTTGATAAGCTCCGACATATCAAGAAGTAGCATTTGGCGGCCCTTGTAGAACAAGCGACTCTGAAGGTATCTGTGACAGATTTGTAGCAGAAATACCCCTAAGTGCTTCAGCGCTCTGTATTCGAGTTCGATTTAACAGGTCGTCACGAATGGCCAGATAGAACGTGCGGTGCGGGTAGTCTCAAAACTGAAATCGCCTGCCATGTTCATTACATCATATTTTCTGAGGCCATTCGCAAATCAGTTACTGAGACATGTACGCCACGAACCATGAAATTCGCCCTGTTCAATGCTTGCTCGGCGCAGGACGGCCCCAAACTGACGACTGAAGTTGCTGAGAGGATAATTTCCCTTTCTTATGGCAATTAGATTGGGTCGATAAGAAGGATGTGTGACAAATACATCTGCCAGATGCTTGGTTTTGTCTCCCCTTGGATGAGCTTGCAGAATAGCTCTTTTTTCAGGGGTATCATTCTTCTCGAACCGGTACAGAACGCGCAAATAATCATACTTCTCCAGTCTTCTTAGTCCAGGTGTATGCTGCTGACCTAACGCGATAAGCGTCCGCCCATCCTTTCACTGAGTATGCACCCTAATCGGGAAGATCTTGTCGGTTTGACTGCATTCTTGTCCAACGGTTCATAAATTGAACATGGACAGTATCTCACTTGCTACTGGTGGACATCCAGAAAGGAATACCCCACAGTTTTTATGCTTTGCGGTACAGTTGCCGACACACAGAGTGCCACGCGGTAGTTCCTCGTGACCTTTACCGATAGCTATGATAATATCTTCTTCAACGGACATGGTATCACGTAGCTGCTTTCCGTATTTCCGTAGCAACATCAATAAGGTTGATTGGCATGCACTGCAAGATTGCTCATCCAAAATAGTAAATCCTGAGAATTCTATCGACAGTTCGTCAGGAGGCGGAGCAAAAGGCTTGCGAACATCCTTCCAGTTTCGAGGATGTACGGCGATTGAATCAAGGTCAATTATACCATACCCTCTTTGTGCTCCCATCCGCAAATGTGGGACGTCATGAGCAGATATCCCCATTATATCACATGCAACCGAATCCGTCGCAAAGGCATCGACGCCAACAAGTACCACACCCAATGCCTTGGGTTTACCCGCACTGGGCCCCAGCCCCTCCATGCCGATTGTTCCATCAATGATTGATAGATGGGGAAGTAATACCGACGACATATCAGCGATGGCTATATCGAGTGGTTTTTCCTCATGTCCGGAGAGTGGTGGCAGCATGTGTAAGTCTACTTTGGAACGTCGCCACAAACATCCCTTCATGTTTTTTACAGATAGTGTTACACCTGTATGCATATGCGTTTTCATCACAGGAATTGAAACAATAATATCGTATTCTGCAATTTCCCTGCATACTTTAAGCGATTTGATTGCAACGCCATCAGGGATCTCGACAGTCACATACCGACGTACGTTCATATCGATTAATGGGCAGTCTCGACTTTTGGCAACAGTGGCAATACCACAACTTTCAAACGCATCCAACGCCGCAACGCCGGTTATTGGGCTTTCACCTACGGCAACATCGGCTCCAGATTCCCTGAAAGCATCAATTGTCGCAGCTACGACCTGCGGATGTGTTGTAATGCCTGTTTCAGGTTGTACGGTCCGACCTACGTTAGGCTTAAGTAATACGCGTTTATCCTTTGAGGGTGATAAATCGATATTTGAAACGGCTTTTCGTGTATTACTGTAGGGATCGTCTCCAGATGCCCAAAATACCGATGGGCAAGAAGTGTCAAGCTCAAAAGGTGTGGGCGACAATACTGTATTGTCGTCGATGGTATTTTTGTCGGTGTTCAAGGAGCTCTGTGAGTTGTCAGCGTAAAATTCTTTCATAGTCTTATTGTCTTTCGGTTCAGATTCCTGACGAGACAAATATCAACGTAACTGTTCCCACTCGTCAAGCAATTTCTGACATTATGCCGGCGACAATCAGACATCAAGAAGTCGTCGCCTCTGAATGTGATACTGCCCCCCAATCCCAGAAGGCCCCGATACTCACCCATAGCACCGCTACCATCCTATCTACTCCAGCGCAAACAGCAGCAGGACCCTGCCTACCTTTTGCCATTTTTACTACGGCATCAAACTCCCTTGGACTTCTTGTGCCGATGAAATGGCACGAACTTGCCTGTTGAGCAGGATATACGCCATGAGAGAGTGAGTACCACATTCGCACCAGTCGGCATCCGGCTGGGCAATAGTACCCGTAAGCAGATACAGCCCGCCGTAATCTCATACGGCCCATCAGCGTGCACCAATGCAGGGATTGTCAACATCATCGCCAGAAGCAGTAGCGTAGTGGCAAAACGTGGAATCTTTGTATCCTTAGTTGTAATGTCTATCAGATTCATTGCTCATCTTGATGTCGACAAGCTTCCATCGCCGATTTCAGGGCATTCTTATGCTGCTCCGACCGGCACCAGAAGTATTCTGTAGGAAGAGTAGAGCCTAGCAATCCTTCTCCTGGAATAAACGCCGTTCACACCTGACGGGCAAATAGGTCAATACAGGGCTCCGCCGAATCTCGGTCGGTTCTCGGGTAATGAAACCTTGCCCGGCTTCTTTATCACTCGGAGTCCAAGGTGATTCTTCGCGGCGTTTGTCAGCTCAGGGATTTTGGCTTTGGTGGGGTCTGATTTCTTCATCATGGATTTGTATAAGCGCTTCCTGTGTGCGGTAGTCGCTTCAGTTACCGTCTTTGTCTAAGAACTGGGCATTAGCGCGGTCCTTAACTTGCGGGCTGATCTGTCCCGGCCGTTCTTCTTTGACTTCTGTGTTCTTCGCTATTATTATTCGCTTAGGCTTGGAATTCGCGCGATCAGGAGTGCCGATGAAATTACCCAAACTCCAATTATATACCCAAATCTTAATAGGATTAGTGTCGGGCGCCATTTTTGGTATATTGGCCAATCGGTTGGAATTCTCAGATTTTGTCTTGGCCTATGTCAAGCCCATCGGCTCAGCATTTATTAGACTAATTACCATGGTTGTTGTTCCCCTTGTGTTTGCTTCTCTACTGCTGGGAACGACCAGTGTCAATGACATTAGGAAGCTCGGTCGAATTGGCGCCAGGACCGTGACTTACTATTTGTGTACAACAGCGATTGCGATTACTATCGGCTTGCTCCTGGCGAATACCCTCAAGCCTGGAGTGGGTCTTTCGGAGCAAGCACGGACGAGGCTACTCGAAAGCAGCAGTGACGAGGCAGGGGGGCAAATTGACCCAGCCGCCGAGAAGCCAACGGTGACCGAAATCCTGCTGAATATTATCCCGACAAATCCTGTTAAGGCGTTGGCGGAAGGCCAGATGCTGCAAATCATCTTCTTTGCTTTGGTGACAGGGATTTGTCTGACACTAATCCCCACCACAAGAGGTCAGCCAGTGATAGACTTCTTCGAGGCGGTCAATGAGGTGGTGATTCAGATGGTTCATGTCATTATGAGAATTGCCCCGTACGGAGTGTTTGCTCTTATTTCGGCGGTTGTTGCGGATTTCGGATTGGGCATTTTGTTTATTCTTCTTAAGTACGCGGTGGTGGTCATCGTAGGGCTTCTTGTTCATACAACCATTGTCTACTCCTCTGCAATAAAGGCATTTAGCAGGCTAAGAATAGGAGCTTTCTTTGAAGGTATCCGTCCCGCTCAGTTGATTGCCTTTAGTACGGGATCTAGCTCAGCCACTCTGCCCGTTACTATGGAGTGCACCGAGAGAAACCTGGGGGTCCCGAGAGAGGTATGCAGCTTTGCACTGCCCTTGGGAGCGACGGTGAATATGGATGGCACGGCTCTTTACCAGGGAGTCTCTGCCGTTTTCATTGCGCAGGTTTATGGCATGAATCTGACCGTGGTACAGCAATTGACAATAGTCCTAACCGCTACATTAGCTTCCATCGGGACTGCCGGCACACCAGGCGCAGGAGTGATTACGCTGGCAATTGTATTGAAAAGTATAGGTGTGCCTTTGGAGGGCATAGCGATTATTCTCGGTGTGGAACGTATACTGGACATGTGCCGTAGTGTTGTGAACGTCACAGGCGATGCCTCCTGCGCCGTGGTAGTGGCTGCAACTGAAGGAGGACTGAGAAGGCAATAAATTGGGGAGTCCGTACCCTTGGAGTTTAACGCTGAGATTCTCTAAGCAAGTCGACTTGAGATAAAGGACCGATCGAATAGGAGAGTCAATATGACTGAGAACAAAGCATTCAGCGGGATGTTGCCATTTGTTGTTGTGCTTGTGCTGGCTTTGGTGTTTCTGTTGCCGGGGGAACCATGTGAGGGCTGTTTTTCCATAGTGGTAGGCAAGGGCGCTTCGGTCGATGGACAGGTTATCGTGGCCCACAATGAAGATGATCAGCCACCTCAAATCGTGAATCATTACAAGATCCGGCGCAAAGAACACGCGCCCGGAGAAAAAGTGAAGCTCAGGAACGGCGGGCAATTGGACCAGGTCCTACAGACCTGGGCTTATATATGGTCCGAAATGCCGGGCATGCTTTTTTCAGATAGCTACATCAATGAATGGGGTGTCTGCATCACGTCGGATAATTGCCCTTCACGAGAAGATAAGCCTCAAATCACTGATGGTGGAATAGGGTACATGCTGCGCCGGCTCGTGGCCGAGCGGGCCAGGACCGCCCGCGACGGTGTCTTGCTGGCGGGGAGATTGGTTGAACGCTTTGGCTACATTGACTCCGGCCGGACGTACATCATCTGCGACCCCGACGAAGGCTGGCTCTTCTGCGTTGTCAATGGGAAGCACTGGCTGGCCAAACGCGTCGCAGATGAGGAAGTGGCGATGGTGGCGAACACCTTTACCATACGCCAGGCTGACCTGTCTGATAGAGACAATTTCTTGGCATCAGAGGATATCATCACATATGCCGTTTCCCGAGGTTGGTACAATCCGCAAGAGGATGGGCCTTTTGACTTCGCAGTCGTTTACGCGAATCCCGAGTCGGCTTCAAGCTGGTCCAATTTTGGCCGGCAGTGGGGCGGCCTGCAATATGTTGTTGCTGAGCCGATACCGCTTGGCCAGGAACTGCCTTTTTCGGTTGTGCCAAGACAGAGGATGAGCGCAGCGCAGATTATGCAGATTCTACGCCACGACTATGGCCAGGCACAAATTCAGCCTTCGTCGTCGGAAAAAAACTCACTCCAAAAGAGCTGCCCGATTTGCAGCGGTGCCACACAGACCAGCTTTGTCGTCCAGTTGCGAAGGAGCATGCCCTTGGATATCGGCATTGTTTACTGGATGTGCCTGGCCTCGCCGCGTACCTCGTTTTATATTCCTTTTCATTTCGGTATTTCTGATTTCCCTGCAGGTTTTTCATCAAAATCACAAAGGCCCTCAGATAGCTTCTACTACAGCAAGGTCAGCTCTGCCTTCCAGGCCGACCCGCTACAGGCCTTCTGGACGTTCTCCAACTTTCGCAATAAGGTTGAGGGGTCATCTCCCAAGAGGCTTGAAAGCGCAAAGGCTTGGGCCGGCAGGATTGAGAAGAATGCTTTTAGTATGCAGAAGCCGCTTGAAGAAGCTGCTTGTCGGGTGTATGGCCAGAACAAAACGACGGCAATGCAAATGCTGGTAGACTATTCAAATGGGATCTATCTGTCCTCTATGGAGGCCATGGCTACAGTGTTATCGGAGAAATAGTATGGTAACTGAGTCCATATTGTTCTTAAAATGTCTGGGAAAAGCTGGACGTGCTGACTATCGGCACTTTGCCGTGAACGGTCATCAGTTTCGCGTGCAATATCTCTTTAAAAAATGTTCAGGACCGTTTAGTTGAAAGTGATCCTTGGCCAGTAGTCCCCAAAAATAGTAGGCAAGATGATAACCTGAATACTGGATAAGCGGTGAGCAAGAATAAGAAGATTGCTATGCGAGTTGCGATTATGATGCTGGCAGTGTCAGTCACTAGTTGTAAGCGGAAAGCCCAAACCTCTGCAGGTGCCGAGCTCAAGACAAAAGCCCATGAGTTAGCTCAGAAATATATCATTGTTGATACTCACCAAGATACACCTTATCGCCTCCAAAAGAAGATGGAGGATATCTCAAGACGGACCGAGGCAGGAGATTTTGATTACATAAGGGCTAAGCAGGGTGGTCTGAACGCGGTATTTACGGCTGTTTATGTCCCTGCCGAATACGAAGAAGAAGGCGGGGCTCGCGGTTTCGCTGATGAAACCATTGACATGATAGAAGGTTTGGCCGAGACCCACCCTCATAAGTTTGCAATAGCCAGGTCAATTTCTGATATAAGAAAGCAGTTTAGACAAGGCAGGATATCTCTTGCCATGGCAATAGAAAATGGCTCGCCGATTGAAGGCAACCTTGCGAATCTAAAATACTTCTATGATCGCGGCATCCGCTACATTACGCTTGTACATTCCAAGAATAATCATATTTGCGATTCATCTTTTGATGAAGAGCCAAAATGGAATGGCCTGAGTCCTTTTGGCGAACAAGTTGTATCTGAAATGAACCGGCTGGGGATGATCATAGATGTTTCACATGTTTCGGACCAAGCTTTCTATCAGATAATAGAGCTCTCAAAAGCACCTGTGGTGGCTACACATTGATCTTGTCGGCATTTCACTCCTGGGTGGCAACGCAACATGGATGACAGAATGATCAGACTGTTGGCGAAAAAAGGAGGAGGCATTCAGATAAATTTCGGCTCAATATTCGTAAACAAGCAGGTAAACAAGAAATTCATAGGCGTAAGAAAACGCATAGCAGACTATGTCGAAGCCAATAATCTGCGAGGCAAAGAAAGGGACCAATACATCGAAGAGTACATGAAGGAGCACCCATTTGGAGATGCCCACATCTCAGATGTTGTCGCAAACATCGACCATGTTGTGAATTTGGTCGGGATCGGTCACGTAGGTTTGGGCTCTGATTTTGACGGTGTTGGTGGCTGCCTACCGCAAGGCTTAGAGGATGTCTCCTGCTATCCAAACTTGGTCTATGAACTTCTAAGAAAGGGCTACACTGACGAAGATATTAGCAAGATTTGTTCTGACAACTTTTTCCGTGTATGGTCAGACGTGCAAAGGATCGCGCTCGAGCTACAGGCAGGCGGATAGAATCACTCCGTTTTTGGCTGGTCGGCCACGCTGTGCATCTCGGTTTACTCCGTCGTTGATGCTGTCGGAAGGCTAGGGATAAGTTTTGCGCCTGCCCTCCGTCCAAAAAGCTAATTGTTTCATTTTCTACAATGACAAGACCGTGCTAATTTCGGGCACTATCTTGGTGCCTTAAGTGAACGAACGCAGTGTGCCTGTAAACGAGTCGCTTCCTTTAGTATTCCTCCAAGCAATGAATGATGCATTTGGACAATTTAGATAGTGTTTTTTTTGCGTACGTTGGTAGCCACTTTGGCCAAAAGGTGCCAATCGTCGCAGAAAACCGCGAATTTTCGTGTACGTAACTCAACACAATTTAGGCTTGAAAGCAATGTTTTTGTCCAAATATCCTTGTGTGGAGCCGAGGAAAGACTTATAATATGTAAGGCTCTTGCCATAGTTGTTCAAACGTGACGGGTGAACAATTCTTGGGTCGAACTTTTGCGTTCCGCTTCAAACCGGCAAGTCTTCAGACCCGCCAAAGCGGAAGCGTCGGTGTCGCTTTGATTCTGGACTCAAAGGCATTGCCTACGTGCTGTGGATTAGTTTTAGTAATCTTTTAACGGATAGGCTGTAGCGGTGTCCTCCTGGGTTAGCCGCAAGATAATAGCCGTCTTTCTTTGAGGAGTGTGATGAAAAATGGTAGAACCGATTGGAAGAAAGCTTCAGAAGCCCCAATTAGGACTTTTCCCCTTGCTTGCCGTCATTGGTGTCGCGGCCGTAATGGCTGGCTGCGCGAAAAGGGAGATGTATACTACAAATGTCATTTCAATCCCACCTGGCGCGCGAATTGAAATCGATGACGACTACCTTGGTGATGCACCGCTGGATGTTAAGTGGGAAGGCTGGGTACCGGAGAGACTTTTCACCAGAAACCACAGGATAACAGCCACAAGTACAGAAAGGCGCTCACAAACAAAGTGGTTCAATGGTGAGAAGGACCGCTACCTGTCCCACTGGGCTGACCCCATTCCCAAAACAATCCTTTTTGACTTCGGTAGCTCCATCGAGAAGCCTCCACTCAAAACGTACGCTACTGAGGTCGTTTCACAGCCGCCCGGCGCGCGCATCGAGGTAAATGATGAATATAAGGGTGATGCGCCCTTGGTGCTTGAATGGAGTAGTCAGGCAGGATATTTTGCGGGGAAGGTCGTAATCAGGGCACTACCAATTCATCCCGGGCAACAGGTCCATGAAAAGACTTTCGACCCCTTTTCTCCGATTCCCAATATAGTCTTTTTTGATATGCGCCTTGTTGCTCCGCCGAGAAACTACAAACTCAATATTTCTGCGGAAGACAAAGATCGTGACCCGAATAAGGATGACGGTGACATCGTTAGCATTGAGCATAACGAGATGATTTGGGTTAAGTGCGACAGCGCGGACTGCGAAGCCGCATATCAGATCGACAGAAAAGACTTCTACGAGCAGATAGATGAAAAAGCTGATGCTAATTCCGCATCGTCGGAGACACCGCCGCTCGTTTGCAAAGAGTGCGGGAAGCAAAGTCTTTACCGGGCTGTAAGATGCGAAAAGTGTGGCCTAATGTTCTTTTATGGTAATGTTAGCGACTTTGACGACAGATGTCCCGAATGCGGCTATAGCAGAATCGAAGAGGACAGAAAACAGGCTCATAAGAAAAAATGATGGGAGGGATCACCCTGGCAGTCTCAACGCACGTTTTCTCTGCTCGGCTAAGATGGGCCGGTGCCCGAAACGGCTGATTTTTGTTTGAAAACAGGAAAAATGCCGGCGGAGGCTGTGCTTTCGCTTATCAGTCTGCAATTCTGTAGCTTATGCGCTATTTCTTCTCTCGCCCACCATCCGACTAAGGCCTGCCAGCGTCCGGTTGCTTCTGTGTTATACTGTGCATAGCAGTCAATCCTACTGTTGCAGGTCGCTTGCAAAATCCCAAATTTTACAAAAAATTTACTATCCGGCTTGTAACAAATGCCAACGATAAGCGTCTATATGTAAGAGAAGCAGCCGCTACAAAGGCAAACGAGCGCATGATTCGAGGGAACAGTACAATGAAACGGAACTGTTTTCTACAGCCTGCCAGCACGCATAACGGCTCTGTCAGAACGGATCTTCCCTTGGTAGTAGTCAGAAAGAAGAGCAGAAAACACATAAACTCAATAAACACAGGCCAACTGTTTTGTGTTGGAAAAGTATACCTAAAGACCCGCGAGGGCACGATAAGAATAAAGTAACAGACGGAACCTTCTAGCATTGACCTAAGCCAGAACGGAGCAAAAGAAGATTCTACAAAAGGGCACCAAATAACGCCGATGCACTCTTCTGCGTAAGGCCCCCATAGGAGAATAGACGCAACCATGCCGTTAGATAATAATTGCAGGGATGAAGGAGGTTAAAATGCCGTTGGTATCGTGTCCTGAATGTGAAGCGCAAATCTCTTCACGAGCACAGTCCTGTCCAAAGTGTGGCTACCCATTTAAGCAGCCCATGACCAGACCCCAGCCAGCAGACACCGTTGTTGTCACGTGGGCCAAACGACCTTTTGGAATATTCCTTGGCATCGCTATGTGCGTTATCGGATTGCTACTTTTGCTTTCTCGATCTTCACTCATCCTGCCTTCCTACTTCCACAGCGTCTATCACTCACTCATTTGGGAGCTGCACTGGCGATTTGATAATCTTTGGAGGTTGTTGTATACTTCTCCGCTTTGCCAGATCTTCGGCCTGCTTTTGCTTTGCCTCGGGATTGTCGAGCTAATCTTCGGTTCGACCAAGCTGAAGAAAGCTGCATCTGTTGTCTGATAGACTCTTGCCTCCCAGCCGCTACACACGGCGGGGCTCACTCTCGAAGTGTTTGGCTTGCGCGCTCCAAAGCTTCACACACCTGCTCGGGGGGCTACACGGAATGATTCGCTCCAGGCAGGGTGTTTCCGAGTCGAAACCACTAAGAACCATGTCTTCGTTTTGGATAGTGCGACGGGCCAGGTCTGGGAGAAGTATGTTGTGAGTTCCAGTGGCACGACCACCAATAGCTTCGTCGAACCTAAGCTCCACCAGCCCATAAAACAGCTCAGCAATGACTCTGAACACAGATGCTTTCCCACCGCCCGTGGCAAACCGACGCGCTACAATCTCAAAACCTCTAACCCTGTCCAATGGATTTGACTCAGTCTTGGTCGCCTTGAATAGCAGAATGCAACGAGTAAAACACTCAGGGGCGCTCAGAAAGTCGATTTCGACAGAAAGCTGAGGATCGAGCCTCAGGTGAAAAAGGCGCCAGCGATAGTAGGTCTATTCGCTGATGCCTGTCTTCTTACAGAGATTTAAGACACTCTTTCCGTGGCCAATCACGAGAGACTTTCTCGCACCGTGGCTGTTCGCCGAGCAGCCTTAATGGCAAGTTGACGATCCACTTCATCCTGGCATATCTGGGCAAACTCACACTTCTCGCAGTGATAGAGGTTCGGACAGATACGAAAGGATATTTCTCCATTCATTGTGTACCGGCACTGATTCTTTCCCACAAGAGCATTGACTTTCTCGAGAAAAGGTTTTATCCTCGGATCACCGCGGAACTTCTCTTTCTTCATCATACCTGCATGAAACGTGCATGCAGAGTTACACTGGTATCCCAGATTACACATACGTTTCTTGATTACTTCAGCCTGATACCAGATGCATGGAGAGACTACCTCTTCTTCAAGTGGCGGTACTTCTACCGGTACAGGCATCTCAGCAGGTGGGGCTGCAACCAACTGAATATCGCGCGCCATTCTCATCGAGGTCTGAAGCCGTTCCATCTCAAAAGGTTTTGGCAGGTAGTCGACAGCGCCTCTACGCATTGCCTCCACTGCAGTGTCAACCGAAGGGTAAGCGGTGATAATAATGACTTTGGTCTTGGGATTCTTCACCCTGACTTCGCTTAGTACCGAAAGTCCATCGCGGCCCGGTAGCTTAAGGTCGACTATCATCACGTCGTAATCGCCCAGATCGAAATCTTTCAGCGCTTTATCACCATCACCCGCGGCATCAATCTTATGATCTTCGCTTGAGAACCAGTCAACTAATGATTCCCGCATGATATCTTCATCTTCAACGACCAAAATCGATTCTTTTTTCATGATTCAAAACCTCCAGTCTCCTTCTTTGTACTTGGTTCCACAATCGTAATTCCAACAACAAGAACCTGCCTCGTGGAAGTCAGTTGTCCACTTGTTCTTTCCCTTTGCAAAGCCTGTGCCAAAAATGGTACGATTTGGGTGTTCGTCTGTTAATTGATGTAAGACGTTTAATACTAAGATGTTGTGACAGAGAATAGAATTGACATACGACTGTGGTAAGACATGAAAGCGCCAAGAGGCGCGACTTCAAGCGCCTAATTTGTTGACATCAATACTGTACTTCTTTAGCTTATTGTAGAGTGTCATGCGGTGAATGCCAAGTATTTTCGCCGTCCTGGCGATATTGCCGCTGGTTTCCTCAAGCACCTTCAGAATATGGTTTCTCTCGATCGCATCGAGAGTTCTTGCTTCCACCGGAGCCGGCCCGGTCAAGTCGTGTGGAAATTCAGCCAGAGTGATAGTCTTATCCTTTGACAAAATTACACTGCGCTCGACCACGTTTTCGAGCTCTCTCACGTTGCCGCGCCATCGGTGGTTCAGCATGAATTCCACTGCCTCGGGCGCGAAGCTTCTGATAGATCTGTTGTTCTCCTTAGCATACTTCCTAAGGAAATGCTCAGCCAGCGGCACGATATCCTCCCGCCTGTTTCTAAGCGGAGGCAGGTCGATAGTGACTACATTCAGTCGGTAATACAGATCTTCTCTAAATTCGCTCCGTTCGACCATAGTCCTCAAATTTTTATTCGTAGCAGTAATAATGCGTGCATCGACTTCGGTCTCTTCGTTGCCGCCAATCCTGGTAATTTTCTTCTCTTCGAGCGCTCTGAGTAGATGGACCTGTGTATTGGCATCTATCTCACCTATTTCATCAAGAAATAGAGTGCCTTTGTCTGCGGCCTCAAACTTGCCTTTTCTCCTTTCCACGGCACCGGTAAAGGACCCCTTCTCGTAGCCGAAAAGCTCACTTTCCAGCAGAGTCTCTGGAAGGGCAGCGCAGCTTGTGACAATGAACGGCTTGTCGCGACGTTGACTTTGGCGATGAATGGCACGCGCGATGATCTCCTTACCCGTACCGCTTTCTCCGGTGATCAGCACCGTAGCACTCGTCGGGGCTACCGTTTTGATAAGTTCAAATATCTTTATCATCTTGGGGCTTTTAGCAATTATACCCTCGAAACTGTATCGGTCCTCGACCTTGCGGCGTAGGGTGATGTTTTCCTCAACGAGATTGTGATGTTCCACCAAATTTCTTATGAGAAGCTCAACCTTCTCTGGGCAAAACGGCTTTTCGATATAGTCGTAAGCACCTTCTCTTATGGCGGTAATTGCCGTTTGAATCGTGCCATGAGCCGTAATAATAACCGTTGATAGCGGGGGGGCTATGGTCTTTGCCCTCTTCATCAGTTCAATACCGTCCATACCTGGCATGATGAGGTCAGCAATCATAATCTTGACATGCTTGTGCTTGATTATCCGCAGTGCTTCCTCTCCACATCTGGCAGTCAGCACCTTATAACCGACGGAGCTCAACCAGTCAGAGAGAGATTCTCTCACTATGTCTTCATCATCCACAACGAGCAGTCTAGCCTTTTTCTTCATCAATGATCCCCAGATATATCGAAAACGTCGTGCCGGTGCCAGGGTCACTCTGTATTTCTATTTTTCCGTGATGTCTTTCGATGATCCCATGAACAACGGACAGTCCAAGCCCCACACCTTTGCCCTTTTCCTTGGTAGTGAAGAATGGGGTGAAAAGCTGGCCCAAATTCTCCTTGGGAATGCCAACACCTGTATCGGTGATGTCAATTCTGACGGCATCTGTGGTTGAGTTACCGATCTTGACACCTTTGGCAAGCGATGTGGTTATTCTCAAGGCTCCACCATTGGGCATTGCCTGAGCCGCGTTGAGCGTGATATTCATCAGAGCCTGCTGAATTTGGTCAAAGTCTACAAGGATAAGAGGAAGTGAGGTGCTCAAATTCTTGTCAGTCGTTATGTTATCAAGACTGATTTGATGGCCGATTATGGAAAACGTTGCTTCTACCACCTTGTTGATGTCGACTGGTCTGAGCGTGACTTCGGTTTGGCGTGAGAAGTCGAGAAGGTTCTTGATTATACGGGAACACCTTTCAGTTTCTTTCGCAATCTTCTCAAGCTGTTTCCTCGTTTCTTCAGTCTGCAGTTTGTTTTGTTCGTACCTCTTGAGAAGTAGCTTTATGTAGACCAGGATACCGGCCAATGGATTGTTGACTTCGTGAGCGACTCCAGCCGCCAACTGTCCCACGGAGGCTAACTTCTCTGATCTGATCAACTCCAGCTCCGTTCGCTTACGCTCAGTAATGTCCCCCCCTGAACTAAGAGTGCCGACGATGTGGCCCACCTTGTTTGTTAGTGTAGTGTTATGCCACGCGATAATCCTTTCCTGTCCACCTCTGACTAAGATTGGATTTTCGTAATACTCAGCTTTTTCAACTTCTCCAGCCATCAACTTCAGGAAGACCTCTCTTACCTTTTGCCTCGTTTTCTTTGGGATACACAAATCAAACCAGTTTTTCCCAAGAATCTCTTGTTCTCCGTAACCCAAAACCTCGCAACCCATTTTGTTGATGAGAGTTACCTTTCCCTCAATATCGAGAGCCACGATGATAACTCTGGCTATACTGAGGTACTTTTGAGCCTTGTCTCTTTCCTCCTTCAGCCTCTCCCACAAACGCTTGTGCTCGGTCAAATCGGTGATGATCTCCAGAAGACCGATTATCTTATTATCGCTGGAGCGTAATGGTGAAGTCGTTATGTCTACAGGTATCTCGGCTCCTACCTTGTTAGTCAAAGTTGCCTCATCCTTAAACATCGATTTGCCGGTTTCCAAGGTCCTCATCTGAGGGCATTTACCCTTGCAGAGGCTGCTGCCCAGGATAGTGTAGCACTTCTTATGCAATACCTCCTCTTTCTTATAACCGGTGATTCTTTCGGCAGCACGATTGAAAGTCGTAATCCTGGCATCTTTGTCTATAGTCAAAACACCCTCATCCATACTTGCCACGATATTGTCCAGGAATTCCTTTGCCGTTTCATCTTCTATTCTCACGTCAACCTCTCCTTTGCAGAAAAGCTGTTCCTTGACTTGTAATTTGTGAGTCCGAGCAGCTTGTTGCCTTGTCTTTCAGAACGACAGCTTCTTGGCCGACCTTAGGTTATTGCATCTTTCTTAACAATTCAATTCATGCCTCTCTCGGCAGTCTTTGACCGTAACGAGATTCACTGCGGCGGGACACAGCGAGAATTCGCTGAGCTTCAGCCCGTTTTGAGCGAACATCAACGCCCGTTCTCCACCAGCCCTGCACAACCTGCAAGGCGAAGACCGAAACCGCCACCCTTGACCTACTTACCTCATTCCCACAAGGCGGTCAATTATTTTTTATTCACCTTTTCAACAAGTACACAACTCCCTTTAGTGGATACTCACCTGGCTATCACCCTATTTCCAGCCGGGCCAAATAGCCGGGCAAGGTCGAGGTCGCTGTACCTGATGGACTACGCTAATGCTTAGATGAACACCGAAGAAGACTGTACTCTCAGGCTTCAACATGACTGCGGCATGTTTTGCCAGTCCACCGTTTGCAGGTGTGTTCCACAGAACTTCCGTATGTGAACTTAACCTGAAAAAACACTAAAATGGGAAATACATCGTTTAGGTGCCTCACTATGGTGATCGAGGTTATAAGAAATGGAACTGATGGTGCGGGGCCTATCAGTGTGACGGCGACGCCGATGGCAAGACGCAGGACTTCCGGAAATATCGAGTCTTCACTAATGACTTGAACGTCCTAATCGCCAACTGGAAGAAAAAAGATGCCAGTCTTCCTGGTGATTGCCCAAGAAAAGAATAATTGTTGAGCTTGAGTGGAAAAGAGTCAGCGTCAGCAGCCCGTAGTGAAATGCGCAACCGATTCATTTCCGCCGCGTTTTCTACACGCGCATTTGTAGGCCCACAGAGAAGACGATCGTGATCAGATTCACAGGTCCCGAAACGAGAAGCTCCTGCCCAAAACGAGAGAAACTGCAGGGTAAATGTTCAACGAAACAGATTTGCCGGTGGTGACGCCGTTGCCTAAGAACCTCACGGCAATAATCGCAGTGCGCAAAAACCATTGGGATTTGGGTTGACTGTCACCTTTCTGTTAACGATTCGTAGTTCCTTGCAGTTCCGCTCGAGTAAGTCGGTCAAAATCACTTTTTCATAGCCTTGCAGCCCTACGGTGAAAGGCTCGTGACTGCCTGCGACCTCCCAGAGCCGCAGTATCGAGCCTTCCGAAGCGCCGTCATCTGCGGGTTTCAAACATGTAGCGATGGCCCGTGTCGGGTCAATTTCAATCCTTGGCACAATCATTTCGCTTTCAGGAATGCTTCCAAAAGCTGCCAAGAGTGGCGAGGCTGCGCTTCTGCTCCACGTGAAGACCTCGGCTCCCTTATAACCGCGAGCGTGCGCTCGCAGAGCGTAACGAAACCGGAAGTGCGTGACGCCGTCCTGGTCCAGGACCACTTCCCGATAGTTCTGGTCGTTTCCCAGTGACTCGAAGGTAATTGGATCCAGGTCAAGGCGCAACACGAAAGCATCGAGCGGAGCAATCGTGACCGCGAGGCCGTTTGGCAAAGAGGCATTCAAAAAGCCCTGCACGGCAAAACGCCGTGTGTCTGCGCCCGCAAGTAAATCGCCTTCAGGCTGCGGCCTCGGGCGGAGCACAGCCCCGGTCGTTTCGATTCGAAGCACGGCACCCTTGGCTAATACCGGAAATATTTGGCAGAGGCGCTGCTGTTTGGTTGTGGGCGGCTTATGGATATGCAGGTCGAAGTCGACCTGATCAAGGTCAGCATATATGGTTACGAAGTTCGTCACTTCGATACCATCGACAGAGCCTGCGATTTTCAACCTCGCGAGCACTGGTCCGTTGGCAACAACCCGTGATTCGACGTTCTTTAGTGTATGTAGTCTGCTGTCAAAGTAGACTGTTTGACAGAGACTGCGGCCGGTGCCAGGGACTACTAATTCGGCCCCTGTAGCCTTGTGAACGAGACTGCAAATCCCTCCCGTTGCAGTATCAACCTTCAGCAGGTAATAGGTGTTCTCCAGTTGTGTCGGGGTTGCCAGCAGTCTGTCTGTTTTAGGATTGATTTCAGCGGCGTGTTTCAATCGAAACCGCCCGAAGCCGAAGCCGGCAATTTCAGGTGATATGAAGTACAGGATGCGCTCGCCACGTTCGATTATGCTTTGGCAGCCAAGGTTTGCGGCTTCAGCCGCTACGATGTTAATGCCTTCAGGGGCCTTAATCCGAACGAGACTTTTTCGCGGGAAGCTGAGACTGTTGAAGATCGTGATATTTTGCCGGCCAGGCCTCAAACCTGTTCCGGACCAGGCCCGTTCGAGAAGTTCATGTGCCGGTCTTCTTAGCTGCTGGCTCCACTTCTTGCGCAACTGGGCATTGTGACGCTTGTTCTGCTCACTATTGCCATTCCACGCGTGGTCGGCCAACATACACCAATACCACTCTGCCTGTTCGCGGTCCTTCCGTGTGCTTTGGTGTACTTCTGGCTTGTTAAGCGCCGCAACGGCCAGAAGCGCCTCGGCACCCAAGAATTGCCGTTCACCTTCGCGCATATCAGCTACGTATTTTGCAAGTGACACAGGCCAGACATCCCAGGAGTGCCCAAAGCAGCCACGAATTGTCGGCATAAACGGCCTGCTGGCTTGCACCTCGTCAACAGCCTGGCAGAACTGAGGCAGTGTCGCGTTAACCAATTTTGGATGAGGTCCCGTCCGGGCGTTGTACTCAATGACTGCCTGTGCAAAGCCTGTTGCCTGGGTGCCACTACCCGGAGAGATGTCACCGTGCGTGCCACTGGCCAAAATTATACCCAGCGGATAGACCGGCCCGAGATGTCTGTAATGAGGCACCCACTCTTTGATGATGGTCTCGGGGTTGCGAAGTAAATGGGCGCCCTGAGTATAGTTTGATTTGCTGGATGCCCATTTGTCGAGGATGACTCGGACTTTGCTGCCGTCGGGACCTTCGAGGGTAAACAGCGGTGGATTCTCAAGTCCGCCGAAACTCGAGTCATAACCAAGATAAGGGCTCGAAAGCCAGCGAATACCACAGCCGGACAGGATCGGGGCCACGCCCCAGGGAAGTGATGGCTCCTCAATGTGCTCAGCGACATCGATTTTTATTCCCCACTGCTTTTCCAGTCGCCGAGCTGGATAAAAGCTGCGGATCGCACTCTCCACGCTTTGGAACGCCCATAGCGTATTGCACAAGTAGGGGCTTATGAACAGCCGTCTCTCTTTTATCCGCCGGATGAGTTCCGCCTTTCGTTCCGGATAATGCTCCAGAAAGCACAACGCCTCCTGGGTCACTGCCATATTGTAGCGGTCACGATTGGCCGGCTCCTGGTGGTCAGTTCGATTCATTTCATCCAGGTGGGCCCGAACTATGTCGGCAAAGCTCTTGCGAGTTTGCTGTTCGGTATAACCCCACGTGTAATCAGGACAGTTATCGTTCGTAATATAAATGGTCCACCTCGACGCATCCTCCTGTGGTTGAGCAACCAGCGTTGTCGCCGTTAGCAGAACAAGGCAAGCCGCCGACAACCTCAAAACGCTATTGGTTGTGTTGCCCCATTGGAATCTTGGCCCTGACATCTTCTCTCCAAGCTTTAAGCAGTCCCTTTAGTTCAGCAGCTTTGTCTGGACGTTTGCTGGCTATATCTTGCTTCTCACTGATGTCATTGGCGAGGTCATACAGCTCACTCTTGCCGGCATCAAAATACTGGATGAGTTTCCAGCGGCCCTTGCGAATTGCTCCTGAAGAGCGGCCTCCCAAAAAGTGGGGCCTGGCCAGCGGGTAATGCCAGTAAAGCGTGTCACGTTCCAGATGGGCGAGAGGATCTTTGAGCAGTCGTGTTATGGAAACACCATCAATATACTGCCGTGGGTCCGGTCTTAGACCAGCCAGCTCGCATAAGGTCGGATAAAAGTCGATGTTACAAGTTGGCGTAGTGGAGACCGTATCTGGTGGGATTAGCCTTGGGTAACGGATGATAAAGGGGACCCGAATTCCTCCCTCATAGAGCGTTGATTTGCCGGCTCTCAAGGGGGCGTTACTGGTTACTCTGCTTTCGGCGCCATTGTCACTCGTGAAGATCAAAACGGTGTTTTTGGCCAGTTCGAGTTCATCAAGCTTTTTTATTATCGCGCCCACACCATCATCAATACTTTGAAGCTGAGCAGCGAGATGTGGATTGTTATGGTTGGCCAGATGTCCCTTGCCGGCATCTGGCTTCTTCTCGAATTTCGCAACCAGTTCAGTCTTGCCTTCAAGTCTCGTATGGACCCCGTAGTGACTCACGTAAAGAAAGAAACGTTCGTCCTTATGTCTCTCGATGAATTCGACAGCTTCGAGATTACAGCGGTCGATGAGATACTCTCTGCCCGGCAGGCGCTTCTTGAGTTCACGGTTGAAGTGATAAGGATAAAAGTAGCTGCCGCCGCCAATGCCGCGATTTTCTGAAACAATCGTCTCATCAAAGCCGTGCATTGCAGGCGTGAATTCTTGTACACCGTGGTTGTCGTAACCGGTCAAGTGCCACTTGCCGATTATGCCGGTTGCGTAGCCGGCTTTCTTGAGCATCTCGGCGAGTGTTGTATGCTCAGGTGAAAGATGATTCACATCATTCGGGCGAAGATAATCGGTGATACCGACTCTGGCCGGATACTGCCCTGTCATCAGCGCGGCCCGATAGGGTGAGCAGACCGGAGCGGTAGCATAAGCATCGGTAAACCGCATGCCCTGCTGCGCCATCTTGTCAATATGAGGCGTCTCGTTAAAGGCGTTGCCGTAACAGCCCAATTCAGCCCAGCCCAGGTCGTCGGCCAAAATGAAGATAATATTCGGTCTTGTGCGTTGAGCAGCAAGACGAGATTCTTTCGGCTTATTTGCTGCGGCGGCGGCCATCGGGCCAGACATGATGGCTCCTGCGACACCTGAGCATACAGACTCCAGGAAACATCGTCTGGTGTAATTACCGGTCTTAATGTTTTCAACTCGTCTAATCAATTCCAGTTCCGGCGATCCAACCGGCATGTTAGCCTTGAGGCTTGCCATTTCTTGTGCTCTTGTTCCCCTCGCATTCTCCCATGCTGGTTCCAATACCGTCTATCGGTGTGAGAGCATCGGGCTGGCACGCTTTACGAACTGAATAGGAACGCCCCATGGGTCGCGTAGCATAGCTATTTCATCACCGCTGGCGGTAACGGTCACACCTTCGACAAATGTCGCACCGGCAGCCAGGAGCTTCTCTTGAATTTCCTTGACGTCATCAACCATAAAGGAAATGTGAAGCAGGAGCGGGTCCATCGTAGCATAGTCCGGCACAGCATCGGCGGGATTATTATAGATCTCCAACATCATATTTGCGCCAGCATCGCAGATAAAATGCATGTTGACCGGGCCAGGCCCTTTCCTAACGACCTTCATACCCAAATTGTCGCAATACCATTTCGCCATAGCCACCGGGTCTTCGACATTGATTGCAACATGTTCGAGACGAATTCTATTCTTCCTGTCAATCTGTCTCAGCTTCTGGGCTCCGCTGACCGCATCATGATTTTTCTTCGAATCCGTGTGACTACTGCTACAGCCCGCAATCACGAAACTGCCCAACACCAAAACAGCCGTCAACAGAGTATTTGCTTTCCGCTCGCGATTCATACTAAAGCTCCTTTTCTGATAATTGCCTCTCATTCTGAAAGGTGTCTTTACGTTAGCCTCCGGGATTTAAATTCTCTTATCATAGATCGTGTAAATTGGCCGAAATCCCAACTTCTTGTGAAAGTCCCTGGAACTGTCATTGGATTCGAATATATCGATCACTATTTTCTTAAACCCTTTCTTCTTGGCGATCTTGATTGCGTCTTTATACAATAGTCTGCCAACTCCCTTCCTTCTGTGACCTTCTCTAACGTATATCAAATCGACCCAGAAAATACTCTCGTTTACATACATAACGTTGAAATCCGTTCTGAAATACAGAAAGGCAACTGGCTGTCCCTTATCCTCCACAATTCTGATAGTCTTGTCTCTTATGGCTTTCCTGAATTGCTCCTTATCTGAAGCCTTAGCTCTAATCCCCTTGCCGGGTCGATTTTCAAGAAGTCTATTCTTCTCCAATCCTTCTATCAGAACATCAAAATCGTCACGCTTTGCATATCTTAGTTTCATGATAAACCGTCAGGTTTCTCCGCGTAGAGACACTTGCGTAGCATCTCAGGCGGTGATGAACACGGGCAAAAAAACTCTGCTTGGCTTTACGTGCAGTAATATCAGCACTTTCTCGTCGTATCCATTCGCACCCGCATCAACACCTAACAATGTCTGTCGGCCATTCTGGCGCGGCGGCAATTCTACAAATCGATTGCCGCAGCGCTGGTCAGATATTAGAGGATTTTCCCAATCCACGCAAGCTCCTCCGGTCAAAGAATATACCGCATCAGCTCAGCCTGGGCGTTGTGCCAATCAGCAGATGCCAAGCAAAGGCCTTAAGAGCCCGCCAATCAGCACGTTTGACGACGCTTGGCAAGCTTTCCGATAAGCTTGTGTATTCTCAATCGAGTCCGAGCCTCGATGAGCTACGATATATTGCAGATACAGCCCGAACAGACTATACTCGTCTACTCAGTGAAGCAGGAATGCTAATGGAGCATGATCTGGATTGTGGTGACAGAGCAAGTCTTTACTTCGCAGTTGATAAGGAGAAATTACACATGAATGCAGACACTTACACGCGTCGCGGTGTTCTCAAAGCCGTGGGGGCAGGTGCGGCGTCACTGGCGCTACCAGGATGTGCGAGCTTTCGCCAGTCGCTCACCAAAGCGCGCAAACGACCGAATATTGTCCTGATTATGGCTGATGATATGGGCTATTCTGACATCGGCTGTTACGGCGGCGAAATCCGCACGCCCAATTTAGACAGACTTGCCGCCGGCGGTCTTCGGTTCACACAGTTCTACAATACGGCCCGGTGCTGCCCTACCAGAGCGGCGCTGATGACTGGGCTCTACCAGCACCAGGCCGGTGTCGGACACATGATGAGCGACCAAGGCTATGACGGCTACCGCGGAGATCTGAACAACCGTTGTGTCACCATCGCTGAGGTGCTCAAAGAGGCGGGTTACAGCACGTACATGTCGGGCAAGTGGCACGTGACGAAGCACAGAGGGCCAGACGGTCCGAAGTACAACTGGCCTCTGCAGCGGGGCTTCGACCGCTTCTTTGGGACCATTCACGGCGCCGGCAGTTACTATGACCCATGTTCGCTGACGCGCGATAATACACAGATACCGCCCGATTCCGCTGACTTCTATTACACCAACGCTATCAGCGACAACGCAGTCAAATTCATGTCGGAGCATAAATCTCTAAATAGGGGCAGGCCTTTTTTCCTTTATGTCGCTTATACTTCACCACACTGGCCGATGCACGCACTGCCCCAGGACATTACCCGCTATAAGGGCAGGTATGACGGGGGCTGGGATGCGCTGCGGGCCGAACGACACAAGCGCATGATAGAGATGGGAATTGTTGAGAGCAAATGGAAGATTACCGACCGTGACTCAAGGGTTCCTCCGTGGGAAGATGCCAAAAGGAAACGGTGGCACGCTCGCCGCATGGAAGTTTACGCGGCAATGATCGACCGCATGGACCAGGGCATAGGGCGCATCATTTCAGAATTAAAGAGAACGGACAACCTCGATAGCACACTGATTTTCTTCCTGGCTGATAACGGCGGGTGCGCAGAGGAATATGGAAGCCGTGGGCCGATTAAGCCAGACCCATCCGAAGAGGTAATCGTAAGACCCATGGACCCAAACGAGCTTCAGTACGACATGCGGCCTAAGGTCACACGGGATGGCCGACCGGTCCGCACCGGCGAAGGTGTCATGCCTGGTCCGGCTGATACGTATATCGCTTACGGCAGAGCTTGGGCCAATGCTTCCAACACACCCTTCCGGCTGTACAAACACTGGGTTCATGAAGGAGGTATCGCAACACCGCTGATAATCCATTGGCCAAGCCGGATCAAGGCATCCGGTGAGCTTCGGCATCAACCCGGCCATCTCATCGACATTATGGCAACGTGCATCGACATAGCTGGCACAGAGTACCCATCCGAGCACAAAGGCTGCCGGATCATACCGGTCGAAGGCAAGAGTCTGCTGCCAGCTTTCGATAACAAGCCCATTAAACGCGAGGCCCTATACTGGGAGCACGAAGGCAACCGGGCTGTGCGAAAAGGCAAATGGAAGCTCGTGTCCAAATACCCGGGCCAGTGGGAACTCTATGACATACAGGCCGACCGAACAGAGCTAAATAATCTGGCGGGCGAGCACCCCGAGATTGTCACGGGACTCGCCGATATGTACGCTGCCTGGGCCGAACGAAGTAACGTCAAACCATGGCACGAACTGCAGAGGAAAAAAAGCAAATGAATTACCCTCAGCAGAATGGCACCGGCCTACTGGTGTGAGGATCCTGTTCTTAAAGCTGGTCTTGCTGGGGGCCGACAACGCCAGGAGTTAGTACTTCGGCAGGCGCCTTTTACAAAAGACCGGATTCAAAACTGCCCCTTGAATTTGTGCGCAGTTTCCTTCGTAATAGGGGGACATTCGATCGGATAGGACTTTTCGAGTTTTTCACCGTTCAGGTACATGACCGCGAGTCGAATTGCACTACGGCCCTCCTCCTCGGGCTGCTGGTAGCTGGTTCCGGTTACAAGTCCTTGCTTAATGGCCTCTATCATTTCCTGGCTACCACCCATACCCACGACTTTGATGTCTTTACGACCGGCTTTATGGCACACCTGAGCGGCTGCGATGGCAAAATTGTCTCCGTGGGCATACACGCCGGCCAGCCGGGGATACTTTTGCAACAGCGTCTGCATTTCCGTCTTTACGATGTCACGCTCGCCCTGGTGAGGTATGCGTGCGACCGGCTCAATCTCTGGATAGTCTTTGAGCACATCGCGCAGCGCCTGACTGCGAGCGACCTCTGGTCCGGTTCCAAGGTGCTGATGAAATTCCACGATTTGGCCCTTTCCGCCCATTGCCTGGGCCAATATTTTCGCCGAAACAATGGCCCCTGCGTAGGTATCCGTGCCGGTGTAGCAGGCATATTGGCATCCCTGGCCGACCTCACGATTGACAATAATGACGGGAATCTTGGCCCGGTTGAGCATCTGGACACCCCGCACCAACGGCTCTCTTTTCATCGGGACCAAGCAAACCAGGTGCACCTGTTTGGCGATCATTTCCTTGATTTGCTCAATCTGAAGGACGGGGTCTTCGCTGGCGTTGAGAATGGTTACTTCGACACCCAGTTTGCGTGCCTCGTCCTCTGCGCCAAGGCGCATGTTCTGCCAGTAAGGGTGGTCCAGAGTCATGAGGAATCCGATCTGATGTTTTTGCGGGCCGCGGTCTCGACACCCGGCTGATGCGGCCACGAAGACGGCCCCAAGCAGAATTACCATGCCAAGTCTTAAAATGTTGCTTGAATATATGTTACGCCGTCTCATGCTTAGCCTGTCCTGAGCAGATCTTATCTAAGGTTGCGTCTCTTTGCAAGCACGCCGATTACAACAGCGACCAGAATAATCAGCCCGGTCACTACTTTTCGATACTCGGTTCCGACATTAAACTGCGTCAACAGGTTGTCGATGACCCTTAACAGCATGACGCCGGTCAGCGTTGCCACCAGGCTGCCACTGCCACCACCCAGAGGGGTCCCACCAATGATAACGCTGGCGATGACGACCAGCTCTTTGCCCTGATGGCTTTCAGCCTGCACCGTCGCGGTCATCGCTACGAAGATAACCGCTGCTATCGCACAGGTGGAACCACAAAGCACGTATGTCAACGTTTTTATTTGTTTTGTGTTCACCCCGGCCAGCCAAGCCGCCTCCTCGTTTCCGCCCAAGGCAAATACGTAATGCCCGAATCGTGTGAAGTTAAGCAGATAGACTCCCACGACGAAAACTGCCAAGAAGATCACTATTGGTATAGAGACCTGATACGCTTGCCCGAAAAGCGGAATCCCGGCATCGTAGACCCAGCTAAACTGATGACGCAAGGCCAAGTCGGCTACCTGCTTGGCCTGGCCACCCCCTGTTAGAATCAGTGCAATTCCACGAAATATGAGCATCGTAGTCAATGTCACGACAAATGGGTTCACGCCGATATGGGCGATCAGTATTCCGTTGATAGCGCCGAGTCCAATTCCCACCAAAACGGTCAAGAACAGAGCAGTCGGGATCGCTACCATCGGCCCATAGGACGAAAATCTGTCCATAGTCAGCACAAGCACCACACTGCAAACCGCTGTTATCGAGGCCACGGATAGATCAAAGCCGCCGGCAATCATTACAAAGGTCATCCCCAGAGCGATTACGCCCAGCGCTGCTGCGTTCGTAAAGAGGTTGTCTACAAGATTTGTCCAGGTGAAAAACGTGGGCGTTCTGACAGAGGCAAATATACAAAGTGTCACCAACAAAACAAGGACGGAGGCCTGCAGGAGTTTCTGAAACGACAAACCGCCGCGTGTACGCACTGTTGATTTTTCAGACGCACCAGTCATACAGATTCCTCTTTGGCCGCACACGCATCGAACAACAGGTCGACATCGTCCAACGGCGCCTGCATTTCGCTGACAAGGCGGCCGTTCCTGATTATTAGAATCCGGTCAGCCAGTTTTGCCAGCTCGATCAGCTCTGACGAGATTAAGATAATTGCCCGGCCCTCTTTAGCCAGCTTAATGATCAGCTTGTAGATTTGAGATTTGGTGCCGATATCGATTCCGCGAGTCGGCTCGTCGAAAATGAGCACTTTCGGTTGGGCAGCCAGCCAGCGTCCCACGATTACCTTCTGCTGGTTACCGCCGCTGAGGTTTTGAATGAGCACGCGAGGGTCAGGTGGATCGATCCTCATCCGGCCAATCATCAGGTCGGCCTGCCTATTAAGTCGGCGCGGTGACTGAAATCCTAAGAAGCCAGAGAGCCGACCGAGGATACTAATGTTCAGATTCTCACCCACCGGCCTTGCTGTGATGGTACCTTGGCGTTTGCGGTCTTCCGGCACCATGCCAATCCCACGGATGGAGCACACGCCGGGAGAAAGGCTGGACATGGGCTTGCCTTGAAATTCCACAGTGCCGGCGGCCTTATCGGCCCCGAACAGCGCCCGCGCTATTTCAGTTCGGCCCGCCCCAAGCAGCCCTGCAATACCCAACACTTCCCCCTCACGTAACTCAAAAGAGATGTCCTCAAATTTTGCCTTTCTGCTGAGCCCTTTAACTTTCAGAATACACTTGCCCGGTTGATTCTCTTTTGGTGGGAAGATCTCTGAGAGAACGTGTCCCAACATCATGCGGGACATTTCCGATATGGGACACGCGTCCATCGGCTTTGTGCCTACCTTTCTGCCGTCGCGAAGCACTGTAACACGGTCGGCCACGCTCGGCAGCTCCGCCAAGCGATGCGAAATATAGACTATTCCCAAGCCTTTGGCCTTGAGGTCCCTGATGACTTGAAAGAGCTTCTGAACATCTTCGCTACCCAAAGGTGCCGTAGGCTCATCGAACACGAGCAATTTCACATTTCGGCGTATGGCCCCGGCGATTTCGACCAGACACTGCTGCGCTGTACTTAACCTTTCGACCGGCTTATCGGGATTAAGGTCGAAACCCAGGTAGTCGATGATACTTCGCGCTTCTTGTTTGATGAACGCTCGATCCAGCTTGCGCGTCCAACGGCGAATTTTCTCGTCACCGAGCATGATGTTTTCAGCTACGGACAAATTATTGAGCACGGTCAGCTCCTGATAGATTATGGCGATGCCTATGTCACGGGCCTGGCGAGGACTGGCTATTCTGATCTGATTACCGTCGAAAACAATCTGGCCCTGATAATCGTCAAAGCGTCCGGCCAACACGTTCATTAGTGTTGACTTGCCCGCCCCATTCTCGCCGATCAAAGCGTGAACCTCACCCTTGCGGACTTCGAAATCAACGCCATCCAGTGCGCGCGTGCCGGAGAAATCTTTCACAATCCTCCGCATAGATAGGAGCACGTTCGCGTCTGAGTGCATGTGTTTATTGCCTTCCCTCACTCGTAGACTCCATATTCGTGGATAGCGTCGAACATTGCGACCACATTTTCAACAGGTGTTTCCTCCAGGATCGTATCGTGGCTGGCTCCGGCTACGTATCCTCCGTCGGCCATCATGATCTGAAGAATTTCGCGCGTCTTTTGGCGTACCGTTTCTGGCGTGCCTTCGATCAGCACGTGATGCGAGTCGATTCCGCCATTGAAGAGTATTTCGCTGCCAAAATTAGTCTTGAGCAACTGCAAATCCATCCCGTGACAACAGGGTTGGACCGCATGCAAGCCGTCCAGTCCGGCTCTGATCATTAGTGGAATCAGTGGTGCAAACCCGCCACAGCAGTGTAGCTGCACCTTCAAGCTATACGCATGCCCGAGGTCGATTAAGCGCTCCAGGTGGGGCAGAATGAAATGCTCAAAAAGAGCCGGTCCTATCAACGGGCCTTTTTGACTTCCAAAATCGTTGCCGATGAAGAAGATGTCGATGGCCTCTGCGGCAGCGTCGAAAATCCGCTGACTGACTGTGGCGTAGTAGTCCACCAAGTGCTGCAGCACCCCATCAATTAACTCTGGCTGACTGTGCATTTTAACAAAGAGATTTTCCATGCCGAGTAGATCAATGGCATCATGCCAGAAAGGGGACCAGTCGCCGCCGAGAATGGCAAACCCGTCGTTGTATCGTTCGGCTTCCAATTTCATCTGTGTAACGTCCATCCACTGCGGCTCGGGCCAGGCATAATCATCGATTTGCTTAAGTGTAGCGTCGGCCAGCGGATGATTTATCGGTTGACCGTACCCAATGCCGTGACGCTCTACGCCGAACACCGTTCTGGATGTAGCACCCTCCGACAAGGCAAATTCAGGACCGTTATACGTTGCAAACACACGCCTGAAATCGTCTCCCAATCTTAAGCGCAAGCCTTCATAGTCGAGGTCCAATTTCACCTTGGCCTTGGCCCAGAATTCTTCGGATGCCCCGCACCAGCAGGGCACACGGTCAGGCTCCTGGTGTTCAAAGGCTGCCAAAACCCGTTCTCTCGACGTCAATCGCAATGAAACACCTCTTCCATATTAGTCCAGAATTCGCCTTCTGCCCTCGTCTCAAGGGGAATGAGACATGGCTTGCAAACATCCCACCATTTTTGCGTGGTCGGATCTGCGGCCATTTTCGCCATGTCGGCATCGAAGTCATCGCCAGCGTATTCGAAGTAGCTGAACATCATAGTGTCTTTATAATAGATCGAATAGTTTCTGATATTGCATTGCCTGATCATTTTCAGCACACCCGGCCAGGTGTTTGCGTGGAGACGCTTGTATTGCTCAAGTTTGTCCGGTCGGACTTTAATAACCATTCCGTAGCGTTTCATCGTTTGCCTCCAAGTATTCGAACTTCAGATGTCCTGATCGTAATCGCCCAGTTTCAATGGATATTTTCCGTACTCGCGCACGAGTTGCATCATATAGTCATAGGTTGATGGGTCAACATTGTCTGGCATCGAATGGTCGGACTGCAAAATATAGCCACCACCTTTGGCAGCATTCAGTTTGGTCAGTACCTCATGGCGTACCTTTTCAGGCTCGTTCGTTTCCAGGACCTGTACATTGATGTTGCCATTGAATGCCCAGCGCTGCCCAAATCGACGTTTCAGGTCAACCACATCCAGCCCCGCTTTGGCCTCCAGCGGATTATACGCATCCACACCAACCTCAATCATATCCTCAAAAACCACTGCAGCATTGCCGCAACCGTGATAGATTGTCTTCAAACCAGCCTTGTGAGCCGCTTCACATATCCGCTTGAGTTGCGGCTTGTAAACGTCTCGCCAGCACTTTGGTGAAAAGAACATCCCCTTGTCATAGGCTATATCACCCCAAATATACATCCCTGAGAGTTTCCCACCGGTTGCTGCGACCTGTCCCTCAACGATTCCGACCAGAAAATCGCCCAGCCGTTCGATGAACTTTGCCATGCGTTTTGGTTCCTCGACCAGCTTGATCAGAACGTTTTCCGTCCCCATTATTCGCCAAATCATTTCGTGGGGTTCACACACGCTGCCGAATACACAGAAATCATCGGCATACGCATCCACGCGATCTAAGTATGATGGCAGGGTGAGATTCAGCGCATCCGCTACGGAGTTAATTTGATCGTCAATTGCCTCGTAATACCGCCGGTCATCCTTGGGATCGTCGAATTCGAGCGCCTCCATCTGCTCGTAGGTCTTTGTGTCGAAGTCCAAAAACTTTGGCATCGGGTAAGCCCCTCGCCGCTCGATGGTCGCCCCAAAGCCAGTTTTCACAACTTTCCGTTCGGTTGTATCTTCGAGAACCTGTATGCCAACAATATGTGGGTCCATATTTGGGTTGATAACAACAACATCCAGGTCCCAGTAACGATACGGGTCGAAATCGTCACCGGCCTTCAATTCGGCTCTGGCCCGGCGTATGAAGTTTGTCCAGAAGAACTCGCCGACAGGGACGCGATCAGTCTCGCGGTGCTCAAGTGCTGCTATCACACGTTCGGTCTTTGATCTGCCACCGTTCATAAGCTTATGCCCTTAGTCATGAAGGTTTTGACCTTTCCGATTTATTCTCGGCCCAGCGTATATGGCAGCCCATGTACTGACATAAAGGTGTTCGATATAGGAGCTAATCTGTATGAAATACCTCTTCCATGTTTGCCCACCATTCGCCTTCTTTGCGGTTTGACAGAGGTATTTGGCAAGGGTCGGTTTCCTTCCACCATCTCTGAGTCTCTGGGTCGGCAGCTATCTTAGCCATATCCGCTTTGAAGTCATCGCCGACGTATTCGAAGTAGGCGAAAAGATAGTATTTGCCATCATCAAGCTGATGCAAATAAATCGAATAGTTGCGGATATTGCAGTCTTCGATTGTTTTGAGCACACCGGGCCAAACGGCCGCATGCAGCCTCTTATACTCCTCCAACTTCTCTTGCCTTACACCAATTACCATTCCGTATCGCTGAGCTTTCTGTTGCATACAACCAACACTCCCTAAACTGAAACCTCCCAAAATAACTGCCAACATCGACTTTTTCATCTCAGGTATCTCCTTTCAGCACCCAGGTGCTCTACTGTCAATAGGTGCATTCACGCGCCGCCTCGGCAAAAATCCTTAGTTTCTCTGGAGGTGTCTCAAAAAAATGGTCGGCCATCGAGCAGATGTAGGCTCCTTCATAACCGACCTTCTCGAACAGCTCGAACACCTTGTCCCGTATCTGCTGTTCCGTCCCCTCCGTAACTACATTGAATTGGTCAATGCCACCAATCAGAGCCAGGCGATTGGCGATTTTCTCCTTGAATTCCCATGGCTCCTGGTTGCCTCCAATGCTCGCAGGAGCAAGTGTCTCCGAGGCATCACAGCCGTTTGCTGCTATCATCTCTTCAATTCCCAGTGTGCCGCCGCAGGTATGATAGGTAACCCTGAAACTCAATTCGTGAAGTGCATCATGGAGCTGTCGGTCGTATGGTAGGCAGAATTCTTCGTGGATTTTCGGCGAAATTAGAGTCGATGAAGCCGCGCCGCCACCTGTCTCGACCAGATCAAACTTTGCACCATTCATCCCTTCAATAAACTGCAGCTTCTTATCCAGAAGAATGCCCAACAGTTCGTGTACCCACTCCGGCTTGTCAAAACAGTCTATTATCAATGCACTCGCATCCTTCAGACAGCAGGCATGTTGCCAGCAGCCTGCCTGGTCGCCCCATACGAAGCCCCTGAGTATGCCCCGATCCCCAAGCTTATCATACAGTTCACCGATGGGCTTGATATCCAGCTTCGGCACGGGCATATATTTTCGAATAAGTTCTATGTCCTCGTCATGTTTGACAATATATTCGCTAATCCAGGTAGTTCTTCGATCGCCGCCGGTCTTATACGTCAGCCGACCTCCTGGCGTAATGATCGTATGATGGACTATTCGATCATCGGGATCGGCCTTTATTACCTCGGCCTCATCTCTCCATTCGTGCGTGGATGTCTTGGAGAAGTCCGCATTTGCCACCCAAAACTGCCCCATATCGGCGAAGTATTGGATCTGAGCATCCATGCCGAACTTCTCAAACGCCTCTATATCGCTTATCCCACCAAGATATTCTTCAAGATGGTACGGCTGCCACTGATGAACCGAAACAGGCAGGCGGTCAGGTTTGCCGCGCTCCAAGGCGCACAGCATTCGTTCCTTGCTTGTCATGGTCGAGCTCACAGTACGGTCGCGTGCCTCAAGCAAACAGTAAAACGCCTAAATGACAGAAATGCTACCGCAGAGCATGCCGGCCAGTCAATATTTTACTGCTGCCGACAGCAATTGTCTTTTTTCACACAGGTGCCACAGCGCAATGCCCGTCAGCCGTAGAATAGTAAATCAAACAAGCTAAGGCCCACCTGAATACCGGTGCCGCCACGGTCAACATGATGAAGCACGTCGCAGCCCACCGCCTTGAAGCGAGCAAATGAGGGACATCATCGCGGGACCGTGCTGCGGACAGTTGTACATGAGCGTAACTGTCCCAGAAAATGTGGTTAGGTGTTATCGATATAGAGCCTCTTTGCCGAAGAAATGGGTAGTTTGAACAATTAGGCAAGGAGGCTCGA
>SMTZ1_10000787_pt1 | contig 54192 bp, 44 predicted proteins | sample DeeMarSWOR136_30_FD_25667 | JGI IMG/M metagenome (IMG submission 25667) | reverse complement strand
AATCACCTGAAAGCATCCCTTATCAATCGTTCAGGAACCAAGATCATTGCTGCTCAGTAGGAGGAGAAAAGATGCATAAAGACTTTCTTTCGATCCAGGACCTCACAACCTATCAGTTCAGTCAAATTATGGACTTAACCAGGGAAATTAAAGAAAAGCCTCATCGGTTCAAAGATAAGCTCAAAGATAAAATCCTGGCTATGATATTCGAGAAGCCCTCTCTTCGCACTCGAGTTACGTTTGAAGTTGCCATGCTTCAACTTGGAGGTGAAGCGCTCTATCTGGCTCCCTCGGACATCCAGATGGGAACTCGTGAGACCCCCTATGATGTGGGAAAAAACCTGGAGAGATGGGTGGATGCTATCATGATCAGAACTTTCTCCCACCAGATCGCAGTCGCGCTCGCTCAGGCCAGCAAAAAACCTGTTATCAACGCCCTGACCGACCTCCTTCATCCCTGCCAAGCCATGGCAGATTTTTTCACACTCAAAGAAAAGTTGGGTGATTTGGCCAACATAAAGCTGGCCTATATCGGAGATGGGAATAACGTCTGTCACAGCCTCCTTTTTGCTGCGGCAAAAACCGGCTCAAAAATGAGCGTCTCCACTCCCTCTGGATTTGAACCAAAACCGGAAATCCTCGAGCAGGCCCAACAAGACGGGCAAAAAACAGGATTCCAGGTCGAGTATACATCTGATCCATTTGAAGCTGTGCAAGAGGCTGACGCTGTCTACACCGATGTCTGGGCATCGATGGGACAAGAAAGCGAAAAGGAAAAGAGAGCACAAATCTTTTCGTCCTATCAGGTCAACAGCAAATTGATGAGTCAGGCAAAAGGGAATGCCCTCTTTATGCATTGCCTTCCAGCTCACAGAGGCGAAGAGGTTACCGAAGAAATTCTCGATTCTCCGAGATCCATTGTCTTCGACCAGGCAGAAAATAGGCTTCATGTTCAAAAAGCCATTATGGTATTATTATTAATGTAAAATATTGAAAAATGAAAAAAGAAAACGAAAACACAAAAATCGCAGATTCTGATCTCGAATTTCTTACAAAAGAACTCTCTCAAACAAACAAGGCATTGGCTTTAAGAGAGCTAACTGAAAAGGTCGCATTTAAAAAAACATCCAGTCAGCTTCAACAAGAGGTCAAGGTCTATGATCCCTTTTGTAAGTATGAAGTGGGAGATCTTATCTTTAAAGAGTACGATGAACCATTGTTGATCAGCAGTAAGGGCGTCGATCACTTCAAGGGCTCTGTAGTACTCAAAGTGCTGAACAAAATCGCATATCAAAATTTTCAGAGTGAAATGTTGGAAGTGGAATATACAGGGGGAGGGCCGTTTCGCAAGCACATCGATTACATGAAAAAAACCAAAACCCAGGTGCTTCTTCCTAGTAACTGCGAGGGCAAAGAGTTGACGCCGCCCGTTCTCAAGAAAGAAGAAGACCCGAGGCTCGATCAGGTTCCGATGACGGACAAGGACCTTAAAGGCTTGGAAAGAAATCTTGGCCGAGCCCTTTCGAAATCTGAAGGTTTTTTCCACTGGAACGATTTCTGGCAGCTTAAACAGAAACAAATCAAAATTCCAAAAAATAAAATAGAAGAAATCAAAAAGTATTTTAAATCAACAAAACTATCAGCGGCTACAACAGAATTATGCACACAATTCTTCAAACTAGCTCCAGACAATGACCTTTTTGCTCTTCACTGTTTGAGTTTGAATCACGCTCTCGAAAAGCTCCACAAAAAAGATTTTGTTTTTGTATCTCCAAAAGGCTGGGGAAGATGGCACCTTAAGGAGACAATGGACAGTTTCCTCAAAGGATTACCTCTTTCATCGTCACTTGCAAAGCTTCCGCCCATAGAAAAAGAAGGAAAAACAGAAACAACCAAGCCGCCAAAATTTCCGTTGAAAGTCTACTTAACTTGGAGAGAAATCCTCTCGGGTGGTGTAAAAATTCCAAAAAGCTTTAAGAAACCATTATCCGATTTCAGAGAGTACACTTTCATCAATACTGAAGAGGAAAAAAACTATACTGTTTATTTTTATCCGTCTCAGGGCATATTTCTTGGTTTGAAGGAATTTTATGAAAAGCACAACGTCCCGCAGGGAGCTAGTTTGACTCTGGAAAGTCAGGAGCCCGGCACTTTCAATTTTTGGCTGAAGAAATCTAAGAAGAAACTTTCTGTTCCTGAGGTTACTTATGATTCAATAAAAGATAAATTTTCCGATACCGGAGAAGAAAGGTTCACCTTCTCTCTTCCTAACAAAATCATCCACCTAGAAAGAGATACTTTGACCAAACTCTTTTCTTTATTCGAGCAAAGAGACAAACTAGATCTCAAGGAACTGCTCATTCTGACCTTCAATCATTTTGGCCTAGAAGGAGAAAATCTATTTCTCCATTATTTGCGTGCCTTTCACCTCGTCGACATGCTCAAACAGACCACCCAAGAAGATATTGAAAAGGTTTTGCTCGGAACCCCTGAGTTTAAGAAGTCTGAAAAAAAGAAGGGGATTTTCTTTTACAAAGAAAAGGCAAAAGCTATGCCTGAAACAAAGATAGAGGGGCTGGACTTCCCCCAAGAAGAAATCAGGGCCCCCGAAAAAGGAGAGGAAGTTTTCGGGGAAGCTCAATTGGCTATCGGAACCATTGAAGAGGAAGTCTCTATTCCCGAAGTCGAGGAAGAAGTCATCGTTGTCGAAGAAGCAGCAGAACAAGAAGTAGAAGAGATTCAGCCGCCTGAACCTCCTGAATTGTTTGAAAGAGAAGTCAAAGCAAAACCAAAGAAAGAAGCCCCGCCCAAAAAGAAAAAAAAGAAGGAAAGAGAGGTCGCAGAAAGAGAAGTCATTCCACGTCGAAGAAAAGGAGAGAAAAAGTTCATCGAAGAACAGATAGAGCTCGAAGAATCCGAACTCGAGGCCTTGTTCGCTGTTAAATCAAAACGGGAGCTGGAAGGAGAAAAGGCTATTTCTGAAAAGAAGGAGAAAGAAGAAGAATTCAAGGTGCCCGTTGGTGAAACAGCTAAATTTGGCATATTTGCCGAAAAACTTAAATCTGCCCTCGGTCAGCAAAAAAAAGAGGACAAAAAAACAGAGACTAAAAAGAAGAAAAAGAAATAAAAGGAAAAAAGGATTCTGCCGAAATAGTGATCATCGGAGGCGGAATCATAGGCATTTCTGCTGCTTATTTCTTGGCCAAAAAAGGCCAAAAAGATGTTATTCTTTTGGAAAAAGAACTCTTGGCTCAGGCCTCAACAGGGCTTTGTGTGGGGGGAATCCGTCAGCAGTTCTCTCATCCATCCAATATCTTACTTTCCCAAGAGACTATCCGTCTGATCAAAAATTTTCAAACAGTATTCGATACGGAAATAGGTTTTCATCAGGTAGGATATCTTTTCTTAGCACAAAATCAATCGACCTGGGAAGAATTCCAAGCGAGCGTCCAAATACAACACCGGCATCATGTTCCTGTTCATGTTTTGCAGCCGGGAGAGATTAAAGAGCGCTGGCCATATTTGAATGTGAAGAATCTGATGGGAGGTACCTTTGGACCTGAAGACGGATATGTCGATCCGTATCGAGTCGCAATGGCAATAGCGAACAGAGCAAGAAAATTGGGAATCAATATAAGGGAAAGAACAGAAGCGATAGGCATAAGGATAAAAAGGAACCAGGTGAATGAAGTCGAGACAACGCAGGGATCTATCTCCACCAAGATTGTAATAAACGCTGCGGGCGCCTGGGCTGCAGGTATCGCACAAATGGTTGGACTCGATCTACCCATCCTACCCTATCGCCGCCAAGTCTTCATTACAAAAGCCACCGATACTCTCCCCAAACCCGTACCCATGATCATCGATCAGGATTCCTTGTTTTATTTGAAAGGTTACCCTCCAGGAATCCTCATGGGAATGAGCGATCTCTCAGAACCCCCGAGCTTCCACACTCATGTGGACCGGAACTTCCTGGAAAAAGTTATTGCTGCAGCCCTTTACAGGGTTCCTGTTCTAGAGCAAGCAGAGATCCTCCGAGGATGGGGTGGCCTTTATGCTATCACTCCGGACGAAAATCCTATCATAGGAGAGATATCAGCAATCAAGGGATTTTTGTGTGCCTCTGGCTTTTCGGGGCATGGATTCCAGCATGGACCCGCTGTCGGTCGGTTATTGAGTGAACTCATTCTGGACGGTCAAACCAGCTTTGATTTGACACCTTTTGTCTATGAGAGATTCAAAAAGAGAAAAAAGACAGTGGAAAAAAGGACGGTTTAAAAGGAGCAGCTTATGAGGATAAAAATACTTTCACACAAAGATATCCAAAAAACAGTGACCATGTCGCAAGCGATCGAGTCCATTAAACAGGCCTTCATCTCGCTCTCTCGAGGTGATGCTGTCTTGCCACTGAGAACACAAGTTCCAGTGCAGGATGAGGGAGGAACCACACTTCTTATGCCCGCTTACCTTCCATCGGTCGAATCTCTGGGCGTTAAGATCGTATCGGTCTTTACAAAAAACACCGAGTCCAACCTCCCAACTGTCCATGCGCTGGTAGTCCTTTGCAATGCTAAGACAGGCGAGCCTACAGCAGTAATGGATGGGACTTATCTGACGGCTTTACGGACAGGGGCTGCATCCGGGGTGGCAACCGAACTTCTTTCCCGTAAAGAGACCCGAACAGCTGCTATCATTGGAGCAGGCATACAGGGACGAACACAATTGGAAGCCATATGCTGTACGAGAGACATCCAATCAGTCTGGGTATACGATATTAACCACAAAGCAGCTGAAGACTTCGCAGAAAAGATGCGAAGCCATGGAAGTCCCATTCCCTCAGAGATCATCGTGGCTCATTCTTCAGCCGAAGCGGTCTCTAATGCCGATGTCATCTGCTGTGCCACAACATCGTTTGTTCCTGTGTTCGAGGACGACAACCTGAAACTTGGCACACATATAAATGGTATTGGCTCTTACACTCCAGACATGCAGGAAATTCCTGAGCAAACAATCCTGCGCTCCAAAGTAGTGGTTGATTCCCTCTCAGCTGCTTTTGAGGAAGCAGGTGATTTGATCATTCCTTTAGAAAAGAAACTGTTAAGTGAATCCCATATCCACGGCGAAATCGGACAGGTGGCTTCAGGTCAGATACAAGGCAGGGAATCAGATGAGGAGATCACTCTCTTTAAATCCGTGGGTGTTGCAGTACAGGATGTGTCAGTGGCAGAATTGGTCCTGCGACAAGCAAAAGACCTCTCGTATGGAACCGACTTCGATCTATAAGCTTCGAGTATAAATGAGGAAGCATCCTTATTTCCCTAACAAAGAAATCGTTACGAAAATAAGGATGCTTACATAAATGATTCGGGGTGGCTAACCTTGAATTGTTTAGATGAAAGGAGGAAGGAGATGCCCCAGAAATGGACTCCCCCAACAAACTGGAAAGTGATCAAAACCATTGATGCCCACACAGCGGGAGAACCCCTTCGGGTCATCCTGGAAGGAATCCCCAGAATTCCAGGAGAAACGATCCTGGAAAAGCGCTGTTATGCTCAAGAGCATCTCGACCATCTCCGGAAGGCTATTATATGGGAACCTCGAGGTCATGCGGATATGTATGCCTGTATACTTACCGAGCCTGTAACCTCGGATGGAAGAACTGGGGTGCTCTTCCTTCACAATCAGGGATTCAGCACCATGTGCGGCCATGGTATCATCGGATTGACAAAAGTAGCCTTAGAAATCGGGCTAATCCCACATACCGAAGGCAAAAATACTATCGCTATCGACACTCCAGCAGGTCGAGTAACAGCCCTAGCCCATGTCCGAAAAAACCGAGTCCAGGAGGTCACCTTTCAGAACGTTCCTTCATTTGTTTTTTCTTTGGATCAATGCATCGATGTTCAAGGACTTGGATCGGTTAGGTTTGATATTGCCTATGGAGGAGCTTTTTACGTATTTTGTAATGCTGAAGATTTGGGACTAGAGCTCATTCCTGAAGAAGTATCCAGGATCGTTGGGATGGGAAAACAAATCAAATGTGCGGTTGAGCAAATCAATCAACCCCAGCATCCTTTTGAAAAGGACCTGAGCTTTTTGTATGGAACGATATTCACAGGACCTCCCCAAAATCCTCATAATCACAGTCGAAACGTATGCATCTTCGCCAATGGCGAACTCGACCGGAGCCCCACGGGAACAGGTGTCAGCGCTCGTGCCGCACTCCTTTATGCCCGGAGTGAACTCGATAAGAACAAAAGCTTTGGGGTAGAAAGCATTTTGGGGACATGTTTTAAAGGACGGATCGTTGAAACATGTGCATATGGTCCTTACGAAGCTGTTATTCCAGAAATAACCGGAAGCGCATATATCACAGGAAGAAACGAATTCTACATCGATCCAGAAGATCCTCTTGGATATGGATTTTTATTGTGATCAAGAATCTCCCGTACACTTCCTTTTCTTTGAGTAACCCCCAACTGATCAAGCAGCTCTAGAAGGGGAATAGCGTATTTCCTGGATAAACCGCTCATATTTTTAAAATCCGCAACCGTAAGTTCTTTTTTCCCAGATTTTCGGATTGTTTGGATGATCTCCTCCAACCATCGGGAATGAAGGATAAATCCGTCCTTGCTCAGGACAACCTTTTTCCGGTCCATCAAAAGGGTGAGCATTCTGTGCAGATGTTTGGATGATAGGTTTAGCGACTTCTGAAGAACCTCCATGGATACAGATTGAAACTCACCTTTGAGACACATTACCTCTAAGTGGTCCAAAATCTTTTCCTCTTCTGGGGACAAAGTCATCTCAAAGTCGGCAAGCGCTATTTGATCACCCATTTCCTTGATACGCTCTTCCTGCAGGAGATATCTTAGAGCCAATGAAAGAATTCTGGGGTGGAGATCGAATCTTTTCCTGAGCTTTTCCCTATTTACTCCGGTCATATCCGAATGTTTTTCATGAAATCGTTTAAGGTAACCAAGAATTTCTTCACATAAAAATAAAAAACTCGATTGGGAAATAAGAAAAAGAGGGGAAAAACTGAGGATCCTTATTTGACCTTCCGCTTCAAGCTCCTGACTCAGACTGACAAGTTTTTTTTCGGTCAGAGACCCAAATCTGATAATTTCCTTCTCCCATAAACCCTGGATCCCCCTAAATCGGCCGAGCGCTAAAATCATATCTTTATCTCCTCCAAGGAGTTGCTTTAAATATTCCAATTTTCTCTTTCTTCTTTTTCGATCGACCTTCTTAGAAAAAGGATCGAGGACCGTTCCCTTGGCCCAGATCTTCTCTGAATACAGACTTCTCAATAAAAAGGTATCCTTCCGCTTAAGGGGAAGAGGCCGAGACAGATGGATTTGCGCGAAGACAGCCTTTGTTTCTCCGATCTCAATATTTTCATACAGAAAAAGAGAGGCCCGCGTATCTCCTTCTTGATGACAAAATAAACACGAACAAGGCATCTCCCTTGCAGAAAAGGAGCCTTCAATCAATGCATCGAAACAAGAAGTTTTACCCACCACGTCTCCTTTTTCCTCTGGGGGGTCTTTTCTCCTTACTTTGTTTCTTAATCTTAGGTCTTGCCATCAATCGACATTCAAGAAGCAAAAATTAGATTCATCCTTCTAAGAGTCGGATCTACAGAAACAAGAATAACCTTGACTCTGCTGCCCAATTCGAACGCTTTGCCCGATCTGCGGCCGATAATAATCCTCTCAGATTTTTTATAAAAATAATCTCCGCCAAGGTCACCATATGAAACCAAACCATCCACAAAGTACCCGTCAAGTTCTACAATCAAGCCCGCCCCGGTTATGTCGACAATGAGTCCCTCAAATTCCTCTCCCAGTTTCCCCTTCAATAATCTGAAGATTCTCCATTCCACCAAATCCTTTTCGGCTTCTTCAGCTGACCTCTCCTGTTGTGAGCAAAATTTGGATATGGAGGATAATCCTTCGATTTTGATCTTTTCCTGACCAAAAGCATTCCTCAAGATGCGATGAACGACCAGATCGGGATACCTCCGGATGGGAGATGTGAAGTGCGTGTATTCTTTTTTTGCCAAACCGTAATGACCGATATTCTCATCAGAGTATGCAGCTAATCTTAAGCTCTTGAGTACCTGAAGAGTTATGAATTTTTCTTCCGGTTTTTCCCTGGCCTGTTCCAACACTTGTTGCAGATCCTTGGGGATTATCTTTTGTGCTTTGGGAAGGCGGAAGTTGAAATGCTCAAGCAATTTTCTAAGAGCATCCAAATCCACAGGTGACGGCTGCGGATGAATCCGATAGATCGATGGAATTCCCTTTGAGGCGAGTAAAGCAGCGACAGCTTCATTAGCTGCCACCATAAACTCTTCTATGAGATGATGCGCTTCGTTTGATTCAAACGGAATTACCGAGCTCAGGCTTCCCTCCTTGTACACTAGTTTCGGCTCGGTAAGATCAAAATCAAGGCTCCCTTCTCTAATTCTCTTTTTCCTCAGCACCTGAGCGAGGTCTCTCATGTTCAGTAGATCTGGCACCAGAGATGCGTATCTTTTCTTTTCGACCTTATCCCCCTTTAAAATCCGAAACACAGATCCATAAGTCATTCTTTCGACAGTCCGAATCAAAGAAGGATAAAAATCGGCATGTAAGACTTCTCCTTTGCTGTTTATCTCCATAACAACCGAGACAGTGACCTTTTCTTCCCTAGGCCTTAAGCTACATACAAGGTTGGAAAGCTTTTCCGGCAACATAGGGAGAGTCAGGTCGGGAAAGTAAACGCTTGTTCCTCTCCTGTAAGCCTCTCTATCCAGAGCAGTACCCGGTCGGACATAATGAGAAACATCCGCAATGTGCACACCAAGAAGATAATGTCTTCTTGCTAACAATTTAATACTGACCGCATCATCAAAGTCTTGCGCATCCTCCCCATCGATGGTGATCGTCAGCCAATCGGTGTGGTCAATTCTGTTCTTTCTTTGTTCGGAAGACATGGTGGAGGAGATTCCATCAGCCTCTGCAATGGCTTCCCTGGAAAAATCGACCTTTAAGTTGTATCTCTCTATGATAACCTTCGTATCCACACCTGGGGAATCCAGAGGTCCAAGGATTTCCACGAGGATTAATGTGTCTCTATCTACCTTCACAACATCTCCTGATTTTGGAGAGGGGCTACCCGACCAACTTATGGGCACTTCTTGGGCAGAGGGAGATCCGAAAGGCAAAAAAAACGCCTGGCCGGAACGAACGTGACAAACTCCCAGCAGGCTTTGTTTTTCTCTGTTTAGAATCCCTATGATCCTTCCCTCTGGTTTACCTCTCTTACCCCTATCCTTGAAGCGGACTTCAACAGTATCTCCGTGGCAGGCTCCGCCGGAAAACCGCGCAGGCACAAAAATATCTTCCAAATGTTCCTCATCAGGGATAACAAATCCAAATCCCCGCGGGGAGGCTGAGAATTTTCCCTGAACGATATTCGTTCGGGGGAGGAGAAAATATTTCTTTTTCAATTTCACTACGATTCCTTGACTTACCAATCGCTTTATTCTTTTTCTGAGCAGGATTTTTTCTTCTGGGTTAAGATGCATCTCCCTGGCCATTCTTGTTAGGCTCATTCCTTCCTTTCGCTGAGAGAGAAGGGAGAGAACCTTTTTTATCATGGTGAAACTTGGGTCTAATAATAATACAGAGAAATATGCGGGATTTTATACTTATCCCGTATGTGTTTGATGATTTTTAATTCGAAAATTCGGGCATGTTCCTGTCCCTTTTTATCTGCATATTCTTTCTTCACCTCATTGCGGATCTCCATTTTCTCCGCATCCGGGGCTATCCTGATCAACAAACTCTCTACATCTTTCTCTATTTGTTCGAGACTTTCCTCATCAATACCTTGTGATAACATCTTTTTAACTTTTGAAAACATATCTTTTAATTCCTTGACCTCCTCTGGACAGGTATTTAAAAATCTTCTGACCTCCTTTTCCAATAGTTTTTTCCTTCCCGCTTCGGCGACAGTTTTCAAGCCACTCCCCACTTTTCTCTCTTTGTAAGATTCATAGGCCCTTAAAACAAAAGAACGACAAAAGACCAAAGAATGGATTTTCTTTTTCCGGCCTGGCTTTCTCCTATCAAAAGTGAAGCAATCCCTTATTCCTTCCAGGACCGCTTGAATGGGAATGCGCTTCTCTCTCCAGTCTGCAATAACATCCAGTTCTTTCGAAGAGAGAAAAAATGGTGATCCGCGTTGCTCGAAAAAAAAGCGTGCAATCGTTTGAAAATACATTCCGGTCTCGTTTTTCCTTTCACCCATTACATTTTGTTCCGATCATGAATGATCCTAAGGCCTTCCAGAACAAGGAAGGGATCGAGTTCCGGAATGATCTCCAGGTCTGGATAGATCTGAGAAGCGAAGCTTCCTGTGGCCACAACCTTAATATCTTCACCCAGCTCTTTGGAAATCTCTCTTATAATGTTGGAAACAAGCCCAATATAGCCAAAATACAGTCCAGATTGCATACTTGTGACCGTAGTTCGTCCTATCGCATGCTGGGGCTTTTTTATCTCGATCCGGGGAAGTTTTGCCGTTTTCAGGTACAGGGCCTCTGCAGCAATCTGGATACCTGGGGCTATCGAGCCTCCCAAGTATTCTCCTTTAGCAGAAACGGCATCAAAGGTGGTGGCTGTCCCAAAATCAACAATAATGGCTGGACCCCCATATTTCTCGAACGCAGCGAGGGATGCAACTACTCTATCCGCACCTACTTCTTGGGGATTCTCGTACAGTATAGGCATCCCGGTCTTTAAACCCGGGCCTACGACCAAAGGCTTGATCCTCAAAAGATTTTGACTCAATTCCTGAAACACAGGCGTTAGCGGTGGGACAACACTGGAAATGATAACAGATTTTATGCTTTTAGCATCCAGTCTTTTTAGAGACAGCAAATTCAACAACGCGATTCCATACTCATCACTTGTCTTATCCCTTTCTGTCCTGATCTTCCAATGCTGGATGAGGATTTTTCCCTCAAATATCCCCAAAGCGATGTTTGTGTTACCTATGTCCACAGCCAATAGCATTTTAATCCTCCTTGGGCTCTTTGGTGATCTCAATAATTTCTGCAGCCAGGAGGGACCGCTCTCTTCCTTTATCTGCAAGGAGCAATCGGCCCTTCAAATCAAGTCCTCTGTATTCCCCTCTGAATCTTTCATTCTCTGTTTCCACACTCAACTCCTCACCCAATGAAAAAGTCGAGCAATCCTCGAAGCCCTTAATAATCTGAATGTCCTTTCCTCGAAGGAAAAAATGATACCAATCATCCAATATTTCCCAAAGCCCGGAGAGAAAAATATCCCTGTCAATATTTTTTTTGAGCACAAGCTTCAAGGAGGTAGCCTGGGAGCTGATTTCCTCAGGAAAATCACATTGTTCATGATTTAAATTAATGCCTATCCCCAAGATCACATGGCTCATCTCATTGCCAATGAAACTTGCCTCACACAATATGCCTCCCAACTTCTTTCCAGAATGCACCAGGTCATTCGGCCACTTGAGCCGCACGTCAAGACTCTCTGCCTCGAAAAGGGCATCTCTTACTGCCAACCCAAAAGCAAGAGGAAGCAAAGACAGATCTTTTCTTCGTGGTCGAAGGATAATAGAAAGGTAGAGTCCCTTTTTACTGATAGAAAACCACTTACGCCCCTTTGTTCCTCTACCTTCTGTTTGTTTCTCAGCAATGATAACGGTGCCTTCTTCCTCACCCTGAAGGGCTTTCTCGTTAGCTAAGTCATTGGTCGAGGAACAGGATTCAACCAGATGGATCTTTCTACCTATTTTCATGATTTCATTGAGTGTTAATAATATAGAATAAATTATGGGGTTAGACAAAGGATATTGCAAAAAAATACACGAACACAGTCCAGTTTCAAATCAGAATGGAAAGTATCTCTAAACTCGTAACGGCATAAAAACATGTGGCCAAGGAACTGGGAGCATTGGGGAATGCCTATATTAGCAGGAGAATGTGCTCCAGATTTTCGTCTAGTTTTTTCTTTCGGGATTGAAGTTCTTCCAATCTCTCTTTTCTTTTCCTTCTCAAGTCCAATCAAGTCCTCTTCAAGAGGAATTGCTAATTCTATCAAACCTGAAACTCCCTTCAACAACTTTTGTTCTTTTGGAAACTCGTCGAGGATTTCCAAATTTTGGACATTGGCTAAAGCTTTAAAAGAGGTCTGATGTTCACGAACGATTCCTTCTTCTGTTCCGCTACACTTCACTAAAAGATCGATTGTCTTTTTCAAAGGAATCCCATTTTCAGCCTTCAGAGTTCGCACTTCGACGATCGCATCCTGGAGAATTTTCATAGTCGCTTCTGAGTTTTTATCGATCAAACGAGAATCTGCCAAAGGAAACGGAGCAAGGGCCAGGGATTTACCCGAAGAAGGAAAGTGCTGCCAAATCTCTTCTGTCACATAGGGCATGAACGGATGGAGGAGCCTCAATATTTGATCCAGGGTATCGACTAAAACGGCCAAGCTTGTCTGGTTTCCTTGCTCCAAGCTCGGTTTGACTAGCTCGATGTACCAGTCACAAAATTCGTGCCAGATAAAATGGTAGATCTTGTCTGCAGCCTCATAAAACTTATAATCGTTCAACGAAGAATCCACGTCATCGATAGCCTTTGACAATCGACTCCTGATCCATCTGTCTGCCAGAGTCAAGTCTTCTTCTTGAAGATTGAGGTTCACATCACCCAAATTCATCAGTACAAAACGGGAGGCATTCCAGATTTTGTTCACAAATGCCCTGTAGCCCGCCATTCGCTCTTCACTGAGAGAAATATCCATTCCTGGAATGGCCAGGGCAGCGAGAGTGAACCGTAAAGCGTCTGTCCCATATTTCTCCATCATCTCGAGAGGATCGATACTATTTCCCTCGGATTTGCTCATTTTACGTCTTTTGAAATCGCGGACCAAGCCATTATCCTTGGCAAACTTGAGCCCCATCATGATCATCCGGGCTACCCAAAAGAATATGATATCGAACCCGGTTGCCATAAGGTCTGTTGGATAGAATGTTTTCAAGTCTTCTGTCTCATCAGGCCAGCCCATTGTTGCAAAAGGCCATAGAGCTGAACTGAACCAGGTGTCCAAAACATCTTCTTCTTGGATGAGATTTTGGCTCCGGCATTTGGTACAGTGATTGGGAATTGATTCCGCTACGATTATCTCATCACAATCCTGGCTACGATTATCTCATCACAATCCTGACAATACCAAGCTGGAATCCTGTGTCCCCACCACAACTGACGAGAGATGCACCAATCATGAATGTTGTACATCCACTCAAAATATGTCTTGGCCCAGTTGGGAGGGATAAATTCAATCTTTCCATCTTTAACAACACGTATGGCTTCCTCTGCTAAAGGCTTTATCCTAACAAACCACTGCCAGGATAAATGAGGCTCGATGATGCTTTTACAGCGGTAACAGTGACCAACAGCATGCTGATAATTCTCTGTTTTTTCGATGAGGCCCAGTTCTTCGAGTCGGGAAAGCACTTTTTCCCGGCATTCGAACCTATCCAATCCCTCAAAATCTTTACCTGCCTCCTTTGTCATTTTTCCAGATCCGTCTATGACAATGACCTGTTCGAGATGATGACATTTCCCCAACTCGAAGTCTACAGGGTCATGAGCTGGCGTTACTTTGACCGCTCCTGTACCGAATTCCATTTCCACCTGTTCGTCAGCAATGACCGGAATTTCCTTGTTTTGCAGGGGAAGAATGACTTTTCTGCCCACATATTTTGCATAGCGTTCATCTCCTGGATGAACTGCCACGCCTGAATCCCCGAGCATCGTTTCAGGCCGAGTTGTGGCCACAACGATACTTTCTTCCGAGTTTTTGACCGGATACTTTATATAATAAAGCTTTGACTCCAATTCTTTATGTTCGACCTCGATGTCCGAAAGCACCGTTCCACAGTGAGGACATCTGTTGACCAAATAATAATCCCTGTAGATAAGTCCCTCTTTGTAAAGATCGACGAAAACACGAATGACTGCCTTCTGAAAACCGTCATCTAAGGTGAACCTCTCTCTCGTCCAGTCCAAGGAAACTCCCAGCCTTTTGAGCTGATTCACAATCACACCACCATATTTTTTTTTCCAATCCCATGCTGTTTCGAGAAATTTTTCTCTGCCGAGTTTTTCCCTTGAAAGACCTTTTTCCTCCAAGCTTTGTTCAATAACGTTATGAACAGCAATGCTGGCGTGGTCTGTTCCCGGAAGCCAAAGTGTATTGAATCCCTTCATCCTCTTCCATCGAACGATAATGTCAGGCAGGGTAAAACACAGTGCATGTCCCATATGGAGGGATCCTGTTACGTTTGGCGGAGGCAAAACCATCGAGAATGCCTTCTCCGGAGATGGTATCTCTGGTGTGAACACACCTTCTTCAATCCAGAATGTTGCCCATTTCTCTTCAACTGGTTCAGGGTCATAAGCCTTGGGCAAAACTATTTTTTCTTTCATAACTCTATCCTTTGAACTCAGAGCCCTATTTTACCAATTTACAGATATTTTTTCCTCTGTTTTATGAATAACGTAGGCATCTCTATTCCCGTGATAAATGTGGCTTTTGGAGATGGTTGAAGCGATTGTTGAAGACCCCGTCCCAACCTAACCCAGGCATTCCTGCCGTTCTTCGAGGGTATCTGACTCAGTTAGACGGCGATGCTGTATTGAGCACGACTTTGCCAAGGAATACGAGTTTTGGGCAAGCACGGGAACAGAGGATAAAGGAGTAGAGATATGTGTTTAGGTGCAGAGTTCAGCGCCGCCGAGAAGGGCGGTAAAGGAATGGCGTTAAAAATCTTCACTTGAGTAAAACCATTCCCAACAGCTGATATAGAGCCTTTTGGTATCACGGAAATAGAGATGCCTCCATGAATAACCTCGGAGTAGCAGGTTCAGAAATCAGAGGAGATGTTTCAGTGTTCGTGAAATAGGGACTACTTCTTTTGGTTATCGATCAGCCACATTTTGAGCTCTGCGAGTATTCGTGCTTTTATCCTTTTTTCCAGTTCCCTCTCCACATCAATCATTTCTTGTTTGATGAGATGTCTAAATCTCTCATCCGCTTCCACCTTTTTCTCGGCTAACAACTCTTCACCCCAAACAGGCTCTTCTGGAAGGGTATTGGGGACTTTCTGTCCTTCGATCATGGCCCGCACTGTTTGGACCAGCATTTCCGAATCAAAAGGCTTCTGTAGGAGCTCATCATACTCCAAAGCAGCTATTCTCTCCTTATCAAGAGGTTCAAAGGCTTCTTTCAACAGGATGAGCGGAACTCGGCTGAACTCTTCTTGTCTTTTGATGGTGGCACCCACCTCGTAACCATCCTTTTCAGGAAGTGATAAATTCAGGAGGATGGCATCCGGGCGTATTTGTTTGAGCGAATCCAAGAATTCCTCTCCATCGTTGAATGCAAAGATCTCAAACTCAGGGGCGGGAAAAGACATTTGGATAATCTTCTGGATAGAAGGTGATTCGTCGGCAATGATTATTTTGTATGGCATCTACTTAAACACCTATAGTTCATGGTTTCTGATCCCCCTTAATATTCAATATAGACTGAGTTCTCCCCGAGCAGGTGCTCAATATCCTTGATAAGCTCCTCAGAGGGAATGACTCCCTGAATATTTCTGGATTGGACAACCATGCGGTAAGAATGCGGCTTCTCGAGCTCGAAAAGAACAGGACAACTCCCCTGATACTTATCTAAAATGGACTTCAATTCCTCAAAAACAGTTTCCTCGATTCCAGGGAGAAAAATCCTAAAAATCACTCTCTTGGCCTGTTTTTGGAAAGCTTCCTCCAGGGGCATAATCTGGATCAGGTGAATTCTTCGGCTTTCTCCCTCACCTAAGAATCGACCCTTGATCCATACAAGTCTGTCTTCTCGCAGAAATTCATAGAACTTCTTGTAACTGTCAGGAAAAGCGACTACCTCAATACGGCCACTCAGATCCTCCAGTATCAGAGTAGCCATCCTCTCGTCTTTTTTTGTTCTCAAGGGTTTCACTGTCGAAATAATGCCGGCCACTCTTATCTCGCTGTTAAAGTCTTTCTCATCATCCAGTTGGTTTATAGAATGTGAGACAAGACTGTTCAACTGCTTCCCATATTGTGTCAGAGGATGTCCTGTAATGTAAAAGCCCAATGCATCCTTTTCATACGAGAGAAAGAGGGGTTCGTCCCATTCCCGCATTTCCTGAACCTCAGGAGGGATCTGAGGAGTCTCGATGTGGCTCCGTCCAAAAAGGAGGTTTTGCTTCGAAGAGTTGATCTTTTGCATATCGTGGGCATAGTCAATCATCCTATCAACAAGATGAAACATCTGGGACCTTTTCCATCCCAAAGAATCGAGTGCACCTGCCTTGATCAGGCTTTCGATAACTTTGCGGTTCAAGGTTTTGGGATCTGCCTCACCGAAGATATCGAATGGCGACTTGAATCCGCCTTTCTTCTCTCTGACTTTCAACAGAACACGTATAGCCCCTTCACCAACATTCTTGATAGCCGAAAGGCCAAACCGAATTTTTTCTTTGGACACGGTAAAATTAAAATCACTCTCATTGATGTCTGGAGGCAGCACTTCTATGCCCATCTCTTTGCACTCGTTCATATACTTGACCACCTGGGAGGTCGCGCCTCTCTCTGCTTCTGAAGTCAACAAAGCAGCCAAAAAATAAAAAGGATAATGGGCCTTTAGGTATGCTGTTCGATAGGCCAGGAAGGCATAAGCTGCACTGTGGGACTTATTGAATCCATATCCGGCAAAATTTTTGATCAGTTCGAAAATTTTGCTGGCTTTTGCCTGCGATAAGCCATGTTCCTTGGCGCCCCGGGCAAAACGCTGTTTCTGTGCCTTCATGACGGAGGCGATCTTTTTTCCCATTGCTTTACGTAAAATATCGCTCTCAGCCATAGAATATCCTGCAAGCTCTGTGGCAATCTGCATCACCTGTTCCTGATAAACAATGATTCCTCTTGTTTCCTTCAGAATAAGCTCGAGCTCCGGGAATTCATAACTGATTCGTTCCGGATGATTTTTCCGCTTGATAAACTCATCCGTCATTCCGCTTTTCAATGGACCTGGTCTGTAGAGAGCATTCAAGGCAATCAGATCTCGCAACGACTCCGGTCTGTGGTTCCTGAGTAATTCCTTCATTCCAGCACTTTCAAACTGGAAGACTCCGTCTGTATTTCCCAGTTGGAAAACCTCGAATGTCTTAACATCATCAAGGGGAAGTTGATCCATATCGATCTCATCACCATTATCTCTCTTGATTAAATCCACTGTGTCCTGTATGACCGTGAGGTTGCGCAGTCCAAGAAGATCCATCTTGAGCAGGCCTATGGCTTCGATATCTCCCATCGGAAACTGTGTCGTGATTTCTCCTTTCACAGACTGATACAGAGGCATGAATTCAACGAGCGGTTTCGGAGTTATCACAATCCCTGCCGCATGTATGGAAGGATGACGGACCTGTCCCTCCAGTTTCTGGGCTACTGAAAGAAGATGAGCTATTTTGGCATCTTTGTCTCTCATTTCACGAAGTTGGGGGATGTTCTTCAGTGCCCCTTCAATCGATGAATCGGGCCCAAAGGGCGGAATCATCTTGGCAATCCTATCCACTTCGGGCAGAGGGACTTCCAACGCCCTACCTACATCCCGAACAGCCTGGCGAGCCGCCATCGTTCCAAAGGTTATGATTTGGCAGACATTCTCCCTTCCATATTTTTGAGTAACATAAGAAAGCACCTCATCTCTCCGTCTGCCACAGAAATCGATATCAATGTCCGGGAGGCTGATACGTTCTGGATTCAGGAACCTCTCAAAGAGAAGATCGTATTCCAGAGGGTCTATAGCAGTTATGCCTAGGCTGAAAGCGAGAAGACTTCCGGCTGCTGACCCTCTGCCTGGACCCACGGGGATGTTTCTCGAGCGCGCTTCACGAATGATATCCCCAACGATCAAAAAGTATCCCTCGAATCCCATCTCTTTGACTAACCTGATTTCCTTTTCCAGCCGTCTCTCATAAGCTTTACGACCGGGGAGTTCTCCCTCTTTAATCCGGGAGGACAGCACCTGCAACTTTTCCTCAAGACCATGTCGCACAACCTGGTCAAAGTACTCACTCAAGGAGAGATCCTCTGGTGCTTTGAAATTCGGCAAGAAATATCCAGAAAGGGGAAAGACAAAGTTACATTTAGCAGCAATTTTAGTTGTATTCTGGACAGCCTCGGGAACATCCTTAAAGAGAGCCGTCATCTCTTCGTTCGACTTGAAATAAAATTCCTGAGTGGAAAACCGGATTCTGTCCTGATCAGTGACTCTTTTATTTGTCTGGACACAAAGCAGGATGTCATGACTTTCGGCGTCTTCTTTGCTCAGATAGTGGACATCGTTGGTGGCAACCAAGGGGAGCTCTAGCTTCTTTCCCAGCCTGATGAGCTTGGGATTCACCTCTTTTTGAGCCTCGATTCCATGGTCCATGAGCTCGATATAAAAGTCTCCCGGTGCAAAGAGAGCTGCGTATTCCACTGCCGCTTCTTCGGCTTTGTCTTCGAGACCCAGACTCAGATAAAAGCTGATTTCACCCTTGAGACAACCTGAAAGACCGATCAGTCCCTCCCCATGTTTAGCTAACAATTCTTTATCGATGCGGGGCTTGTAGTAAAAACCCTCCAAATAACTCTTGGTGAGAAGCTGGCACAGATTCCTGTACCCCTTTTCGTCCTTGACGAGCAGAACCAGATGGAAGTGTCTTGGCCCCTTATGATCGGGATCTTTATGGAATCGGCTTTCTGGAGCCACATAGATCTCACAACCGAGAATCGGTTTGATTTTTTTCTCCTTGGCTTGCTTGAAGAAGTTCACTGCACCGAAAATGTTGCCGTGATCCGTAAGAGCCACAGCTGGCATGTTCCTCTGGTAGGCAGCATCCACCAGAGCAGCGGTCTTCAAGGCCCCATCAAGGATGCTGAATTCTGAATGATTGTGCAGGTGGATAAAACTCGAATCCATGTTTATTCCCACTCTATTGTCCCAGGCGGTTTGGAGGTAATATCATAGACGACTCTATTAACTCCTTTGACTTCATTGACGATTCGGCCTGAGATTCTGGAAAGAGTCTTCGTGTCTGCAGGATACCAGTCGGCTGTCATGCCGTCCACACTGCGCACCAGTCGAAGGACAACCACCCTCTGGTAGGTGCGCTTGTCCCCCATCACTCCTACAGATCTCACGGGAAGCAATACAGCAAATGCCTGCCAAAGCTTATTATAAAATCGAGCTTTTTTTATTTCTTGAAGAAGGATCTCGTCTGCATCTCTCAGTATCCTGAGTCTTTCCGGAGTGACCTCTCCCACGATCCTCACAGCGAGGCCAGGTCCGGGAAAAGGATGCTGGAGGATAAAATCTCTGTCTATGCCAAGCTCTCCAGCCAGTTCTCTAACCTCATCCTTGAAAAGTTCCTTCAGTGGTTCCACGAGTCTAAATCTGATGTTCTTGGGTAACCCGCCAACATTATGATGTGATTTTATCTTGGAAGAAGGGCCTTTGACTGGGTTGCTTTCGATCACATCCGGATAGATGGTGCCTTGGGCTAAAAATTCGACTTTCCCAATTTTTCTGGACTCCTGTTCGAATATTCGTATAAACTCCCTGCCGATAATTTTTCTCTTCTTTTCAGGGGAAACAACCCGCTCGAGCTTCTTCAAGAAAGAATCAGAAGCATCCACTCCAATAACTTTCAGAGAGAATCTATGGCGGAATTTCTCAAGAAGATCCTGGAATTGTCCCTTTCTCAGCAGTCCGTTATCTACAAATATACAGTACAGGTTATCCTTTACTGCCTTCTGTACAAGCAGGGAAGCAACCAGGGAATCCACACCGCCGCTGAGCCCGCATATAACCTTCTTCTTCCCGACAAAATCACGGATTTCTTCAACCTTCCTTTGGATAAAAGGTCCCATCTCCCAATCCTTTTTGAGCCCTGCTTGAGAGAAAAGAAAATTAGAAAGGATTTTCATACCTTGGGTAGTGTGAATCACCTCAGGATGGAACTGAACGCCAAAAAGTTTTTTCTCTCTGGATTCAACCACCGCAGCATCACAGTTAGCGGTTATCCCAGAAACGACGAATCCAGGAGGGACATCATGGACTTTATCTCCATGGCTCATCCAAACCTGTTCTTGATCTTTGATTCCAGAAAGAAGACCCGCCCTATCCACTACCTTTAGAGCTGCAAAACCGTATTCTCTTTTCCTGGAAGCTTTGACCTTCCCTCCCAGAACTTGAGCCATGATCTGAAGCCCATAACAGATGCCCAGAACAGGAATCCCCATATGGAAGATATCTTCAGATAGAGTCAGGGAATCTGGAGAGTAAACACTCTGCGGACCCCCGGAAAGAATGATGGCACGCGGATTCTGTTTACGAATTTGAGAAGGGGAAAGATCAAAAGGATAGATTTCGGAATAAACACCAAGTTCCCTGATCTTCCTTGCGATTAACTGGGTATATTGGGAGCCGAAATCAAGAACAAATACCGTATTCATGGAATGATTCTATCAGAGGATTTATGTGTTGAAAAGGGTGAAATTCAAAGGACTTTTTTATATAAAATATTTTGTTTATAATGATACGTTCATAATGGAATGAACACCATGAATGTCTGACCCCTGGAGAACAGAATGGATTGGGAAAAAATTGTGAGTGAACTCAGTATGGATACTCCATCAAAAATCATTCTCCTCGTCATGGATGGACTGGGCGGACTGCCGATTGAAGGGAAAACAGCTCTCGAAGCTGCCCGCTCTCCTCACCTGGATCGGTTGGCAAAAGAGAGTTCCTGCGGGATTTCCGATCCCATTTTTTTAGGCATTACACCGGGAAGCGGACCAGCCCATCTATCCCTCTTCGGCTACGATCCCACAAAATATCTCCTGGGAAGAGGTATTTTAGAAGCTCTTGGAGTGGGCGTCGAAGTAGGCGAGAAGGACATAGTTGCGCGCGGAAATTTTGCCACTCTCAAAGACAACCTCATCGTTGACAGACGGGCAGGAAGGATTCCGACTTCTGAGAACGAGATACTCTGCAAAAGAATCAATAACTTTTTGCAGTCCCGAGAAAATACAGGAATAATGCTTTTCCCAGGAAAAGAGCATCGTTTCGTCGTCAAATTCAGCTCTGAAGACCTCTGCGATGCTCTCAGCGACGCAGATCCACAAAAAGAAAACAAACCCATGGTTCACACCGAACCTCTTTGTCCAGAAGCCCGAAATACAGCGAATATGGTGAACTCTTTCATGGATGATGTGAATGAGTTCCTCAAGGATTCTGTACCGGCTAACACCATCTTGTTGAGAGGTTTCGCCAAGCACCCTTCCCTCCCAACCATGCAAAATCTCTACAAGCTCAAACCCGCTGCCCTTGCCAATTATCCCATGTACAGAGGAATGGCCAAGCTCGTCGGGATGGAAATTATCGATGTGGGCCCAGAGATAGTTGACCTTTTCGACCGTATAGAGGAAATCTATACCGATTACAACTTCTTCTATGTCCATGTCAAAAAAACCGACTCTGCTGGGGAGGATGGTAACTATGAGGCCAAAAAAGCGGCTATCGAGGAAACCGATGCACACATTCCCAGACTTATCGAGCTGAACCCGGAGGTCTTGGTTGTCACTTCAGATCACTCTACTCCATGTCCTCTCAAATCCCATTCCTGGCATCCCAATCCCTTCATGCTTCGTTCCCCGGCCGCTATGCCAGACAGAATCACTCACTTTACTGAAAGAGAATGCAGTCAAGGTTATCTGGGAAGGTTTCAAGCCCTGTCTGCCATGCCCCTCATGCTGGCTCACGCAGGTAAGTTAAAAAAATATGGGGCTTAGGCCCTGGCGAAGTGGACAAAATATTATTTGTTTTATAGAATTAATAGGAATAAAGAGATGGAAAAACGCCTTCTTTCAGTGTTCATGTTCTTGACGTTGTTGACCTTTTCTATCTCCTTCTCTTCTCAGGAAGACTCCAGAGTTGAAATCTATGACCTTCGCCATTTCACCCACCCTACGTTCACCAGGGTCGTAGTTGATATCGGCCATCTGCGTGAGTACAACTTCAATCGTCTACCCTCTCCGGACCGCATCTATGTGGATATCTATCAGACAAAGCTGAATCCAATCCTTCACAATAAGACTTACTTGGTTCAGAATGACTACATCAGCCAGATTCGTATCGCTCAAAAGACGCCGACTACAGTCAGGGTTGTCGTCGATCTTGATTTTGAAAAAGTCAAACGTTTCCAAGTTTGGCCGGCCTTCGATCCTTTTAGGGTTGTCTTGGATATCTACCCCACAGAATCAACGTCTGAGTCCACGACTGAAAAGTCTCCTCTTCCTGCTCAGCCTACCAAAGAAGGCTACAGCATGGTGCGTCAACTCGGCCTGGGCATACAAAGAATTGTGATCGATCCAGGACATGGAGGTACTGATCCTGGCTGCATCGGGAAGGATGGAACAATGGAAAAGGATGTTGTGCTCGACATCTGTAAACGATTGAAGCAACTCCTCAGCACACACGATGGTCTGGAAGTCATCATGACCCGGGAAACAGACATCTTCGTTCCCCTTGAAAACCGAACGGTCATCGCCAATCAAAAACGAGCCGATCTATTTATCTCTGTCCATGCCAATGCCAATCCAAGTAAAAAGCGGTCAGGTGTCAATACTTTCTATCTCAACTTTAGCCATGACCCTTCTGTTATCGAAATAGCTGCTCGAGAAAACGCCACTTCTACCAAAAATATAAGCGAGATGAGGACCATCTTGGAAAAAATCGTTAAAAACAGCAAAATCATGGAATCCAAAGAACTGGCAGAAAACATTCAGAAGTATCTGATTTCCACCATAAAAAAAAGCTATAAAGACGTCAAAGATTTAGGGTTCAAGGGGGGTCCTTTCTGGGTTCTTATCGGCGTAGAGACACCATCCGTGCTTGTGGAAGTCTCCCACCTGAGTAACACAAAAGAGGAAGCCAAACTTAAAACCCCTCAATATCGACAATCCATAGCTCAAGGAATCTATAACGGAATCACAGGCTACATCAACTCTCTAGGGAAAGGAATTTAAAATGAAAAGAAGAGACTTCATCAAAAATATGGCCGCAGGAGGAGCGCTTCTGAGTATCCCCTCCCGGCTTCTAACTCAATCAGAAAGCCATCCCGACCTGGCAGTGATCCAAGGTGAATCTCCATCCCAGATCACCAAGGAGGCCATTGCTTCACTGGGTGGCATCAAAAGGTTCATCTCGAAAGGGGATGTCGTCATTGTTAAACCCAATATCGGATGGGATAGAAGACCAGAACAGGCCGCTTGCACCAATCCCGAGGTAGTCAAAACTTTGGTTGAACTCTGTCAAGAAGCTGATGCCAAAGAGGTTATTGTACTGGACAACACCATAAACCCAGCCCGGCGAACCTATGCCCGTTCAGGCATTGCAGAGGCTGCCAAAGAAGCCGGGGCAAAAGTTCCTTATCCCAATCCGCATCATGAGAAAAAAATGGCCATAAACGGCGAATGGCTCAAAGAATGGGAGGTCTACACCGATTTCGTGGAGGCGGATAAAATCATCAATGTCCCCATCGCCAAAACCCACAGCTTATCACGGCTGACCATGGGACTGAAGAACTGGCTGGGAGCCGTCGGCGGAGCCCGGAATCAACTCCATCAGGCTCTTGATTATGCAATGATCGACCTCGCAAAATTTTTCAATCCTGTGCTCACAGTTCTGGATGCCTACCGCATTTTGCTGAGAAATGGACCTCAAGGAGGAAGGCTCTCTGATGCCGAGCTGCATAAAACCATAGTGGCCGGAGTCGATTATGTAGCTGTGGATGCCGTGGGCGCTACATTCTTCGGCATCAAACCCGAAGAATTGCGTTTCCTGGAACTGGCCAGTCAAAGAGGTATAGGAAGAATCGACCTGGAGAAGCTGAACATTGAAAAAAGAACAGTCTAAGAAATACAGAATCATCCAAATTGTCAGAATTTTAATCCAGACTTTCTTTTTCGGATTCTTTTTTTTACTTCTGTTGAAGACCCGCTTTCCTGGAGAAGATTACATCTCAAATGTGGAAGGCTTCTTTCATTGGGACCCTCTTCTTGCTTTGACGACGATTTTTGCCTCCAGGGCTGTTTTTGCGGCCTTTCTTCTGGCTGTCGTCACCATCATCGTGACTCTGATTTTAGGCCGTGTGGCCTGCGGCTGGGTTTGCCCACTGGGAGGACTTCACCAATTTTTCTCCTTCAGCTTTAAGAAGACCAAGCTTCTCCGCCCGAAAAAACTAAAGGACAACCATACAACCTGGAAATACTATGTTCTTGCCTTTGTTCTGGTGAGCGCTGTTTTTACCGTCGATGTGGTCGGATTTTTCGATCCTCTTTCCTTTCTTTACCGGTCCTTTGTAACAGGCATTCTTCCTGCCGCAAGCTACGGATTCTCGGTTCTGACAGGGCTTTTCTACCAAATCAACTTGGCTTCTGTGGGAGACGCTTTTGCCCAGTTTTTCGAAAATATAGACATCAACATGACCTTTCTTCAGGGCTTTTTCATCGGAACGATATTCATCGGCATTGTTTTATTGAACATGACCAGGGAACGATTCTGGTGCCGGTACATCTGTCCCTTAGGAGCTTTACTCGGGCTCGTCTCGAGATGGAATCTACTCAAACTCAAGATCGACCAAGATAGATGTATCGAGTGCGGGCTGTGCACCATCCACTGCCAAACCCAGGCCTATCCTTTCCCAATCGAGGATTGGAGAAGCTCCGAGTGTGTCTACTGTTTTACGTGCAGTGCAATATGCCCGACAAATGCCATTTCTTTTCCCGCAAAACTGTCTCATGAACGTATTGAATCAGTTAATCTTTCCCGCCGAAAGCTCATCTTCACATCGATTCTAGGTTTCCTTACCGTACCTTTTTTCCGTATAACTCCAGCCAGCCAACGAGCTTCAGAGAAACTTATTCGTCCTCCAGGCGCTCTTCCTGAAGAGCGATTTCTTCAGAAATGCGTGAAATGCGGGGAATGCATGAAGGTCTGTCCTACGAACGCTCTCCAGCCTGCACTCACAGAAGCAGGACCTGAAGGCATCTGGACGCCTATGCTCGTACCAAGGATCGGTTACTGTGACTACTACTGCTCTCTGTGTACCCAGGTGTGTCCGACAGGGGCCCTGAAGGAACTCACCATAGAAGAGAAGAATGAACTCAAGATTGGCACGGCCTGGGTGGACAGAAACCGCTGCATTCCCTGGAAATTTGGCGATCCCTGTATCGTGTGCGAGGAGCACTGTCCCGTTTCTCCCAAGGCTATTAAATTCATTAAGATCGAAGTCGAGCGTCCGGATGGCGTGATCAAAACGCCCATCGCTCCAGTGATAGATTTAGACCAATGCACGGGATGCGGAATCTGCGAGAACAAATGCCCGGTTGTTGACAGCCCAGCCATTTATGTGACGAGCGTAGGAGAAAGCCGATCGGAAAAGAACCAGATGCTTCTCGACATCATTAAAGCAGAAGAAAACATCTTCTGAGAAGATATATCCAGCCTTCTCTCCATAAAAATTTTCTTGCAAAAATGTAAAACAGTATATATGATGATATGTTCATTTATTTATTTGATATGAAAAAGACAATAAAGACTCTCAAGGCCCTCTCTGACCCAACACGCCTGAGAATCATCCTGCTCTTGATGAAGGAGGAGCTTTGTGTGTGCGAGCTCCTCTTTGTCCTGAACATGGAACAGTCCAGAATCTCCCATCACCTCAGAATCTTAAGGGATGCCGATCTGGTAGAAGACGTTCGAGATGGAAAGTGGATCATCTACAGAATTCCGGAAGCCATGAAAAGGAAACTGGGTCCCCTGCTCGACCAATTCCTGGGTGATGAGACCAGACAATCCACAGAGGTCAGTAGGGATATAAAAAATCTTGAAATATGCTTGAAGAAGGAGATTCGGGAATCGAAAGGGGTGACCAAAGATAGGTAGAATCTTATGAAAGACAAATGGCTGCTCCTTCTGTTCATATTGGTCTTTCTGACCGTCTATTTTATTCCCTTCGAACACGTACGCATGCAGGATGCTCTAAACGAAGCCTTTGCACTTCTTCAAGAATATGCCCGGGAGCATGTGCTTTTTTGTCTGGTGCCTGCCTTCTTTATTGCCGGTGCGATATCTGTTTTCGTGCGCAAGACCTCGGTCATAAAATATTTTGGTGCAAAAGCCAAAAAAATCCTCTCCTATTCTGTGGCCTCTGTTTCTGGATCTGTCTTGGCTGTCTGTTCTTGTACGGTGCTTCCCTTGTTTGCCAGCATCTACACGCGTGGTGCTGGAATCGGGCCAGCCTCAGCCTTCCTCTACTCCGGCCCTGCCATTAATGTCCTGGCTATTATCCTAACCGCCAAAGTCTTAGGCTACAAACTCGGCTTGGCCAGAGCCCTTGGAGCCATCGTGTTCGCTGTCATCATAGGCCTGATCATGCATGTCCTTTTCGAAAGGAAAAAAATGTCCAAAGATGCTCAGCCAGATCCTGTTACAGAAGAGGAAGGGGAACCACGTCCGCTCTGGAAAACAGCCGTGTATCTCGCTACCATGGTGGCCATCCTTGTGTTTATCAACTGGGGAGAATCCGACCCAAAGCTTAAGATCTGGTACACCCTTTACCGCGCAAAATGGCTCATCAGTGGAGTCTTACTCGTCCTCCTCTTCTGGATGGTCTTCAATTGGTTCAACAAGGGAGAGCGCAAGGAATGGTCACTTTCCACCTGGATGTTCACCAGACAGATTCTCCCCCTTCTTTTTGCCGGGGTGCTGGTGGCAGGCTTCCTTTTAGGCAGGCCTGGCCATGAAGCTCTCATTCCAACCCGGTGGATAGGAAACTGGGTAGGCGGAAATACATTAGGGGCTAACTTCTTCGCTTCTATCGCTGGTGCCTTTATGTATTTCGCCACCTTGACAGAGGTCCCCATCCTGGAGGGATTGATAGGCTCAGGAATGGGACAAGGGCCAGCGCTCGCTCTTCTCCTCGCCGGTCCCGCACTCTCTCTTCCGAACATGCTCGTCATCAGGAGTGTGATAGGAACAAAAAAGACACTGGTTTACATCTTTCTGGTAGTCATAATGGCCACCGTCTCTGGGCTTATTTTTGGAAGTCTTGTTTAAAAGATAATCAATTGGAAGGAAAACAAATGGAGATCAAGATCTTAGGCAGTGGATGTCCACGGTGTGCAGAAGTCGAAAAAAGAATCTTCAATGTCTTGGCCAGGCTTAGCTTAGCCGCTGATGTTCAAAAGGTCAAAGATATCAAAGAAATCGCCGAATACGGCGTTTGGGGAACACCAGGAGTAGTCATAAACGGAAAGGTCAAAAGCTCTGGACGAATACCCTCAGAAGAAGAGATTAAAGCTTGGATTGAGTATACTTCCTCTTAAAAAATTAGCAGAACCCGTGATATTCCTGTCATTGAACATTGTTGTAATTATCCAATGTTACCTAGATAAAAACAAAATATCTGGTCATTGCTTTTATCCCTTTTGAAATTTATTCGAGTGTTTGATTTAATCGAGATGTATAGGTAAACTGGGCATACCATGAACATTCTTTTTGTCTGTTACGGAAACACATGCAGAAGTCCTATGGCGGAAGGCCTGGCAAAACTGCTCATGGGCAGTAAAGAAAGGATCGAAAGCGCTGGATTGGTCCCAGTTTTTGAAGGCGCGGCACCAGAAGCCATAAAGGTTTTACAAGATATATACAACACAGATATCTCCCAACATAAAACAAAAAATCTTGCTGATGTGGAAATAAAGGTCTTCGATCAAATTATTGTTCTGGATCTGTACGTCTTTGAGACGCTAAAAAACCGCCTTCCATCTCTTTCGAATAAACTCATCCTTTGGGACATCCAAGATCCCTTTGGTAAGGACATCGACAATTACAGAAAAACAGCGAAGAAAATCCACGATAGGATCCGAAAGCACCTTGTCCCTCGATCCGATGTGTGACTTTGGCCTTACCCTTGGAATCTTTTTATGACCTGAGATTTATTAGACATATTCAATGCTTTTGACATCATATTTATCCTATGGAAAAATAAATATAATCGATGAAAAAAGGCACACTTTTCCATTGGATGTTCCTCCCCATGATCCTTTTCTCTCTTCAAGCAGACGAGAAAATAAATCTGAGTCTATACTTTAGGGTAACCGAAGAAACACATAAATCAACAGAACTCAACAAGGACAGTATTAAACTCCTCATAAACAAAACTCAGAGGGAAGTTATCAATTTAGCCAAAAAAGAAAGGTCTTTGTCTCATATTCCTGATTTAGGAAGAAACTTCATACTCTCATTTCACATCACAAAGTTCACCAAGCCTATGGAAAACAGCGTTTCTTATTTTGTCGAAGAAATATTACAGCCGAACGACAATTTGATTCTTCTCACTCCTATGAAAGCCTATCGTATCTCTCTCTCCAGAGATAAAGAAAAATTGATCATGGATGCCACCAGGCTATTGAAAAATGACTGTATGATCTATGAGAAAAAAAGAATATCCGCCGAGAAGAGTCTTGAAAATGAAATCACCAAACTGAGCCTAGCTTTGTCGAATGAAACAGAAGACCCCGGGGGAGTCCAAAGTTATAAGGCGGTATACCAGTTTCTTCTTAATTATCCAAAAAATTTATCACATTTCAAAATCGAATATCTCCTTCCCAATATTGCCAGACATAGACAGATCAGAGAGTTCCTAGGCGAAAGAGAGGGAGAGAGATGGTGGATTCATTTCCAGAATAGAGAGAATATACGAATCATGAACAAGACCAAAGAGGTCTTAAAAAAGATTCACAAAAGAACCACTTATGAAGGCGAAACTCTGTCACGCAACATGGCGAAAGATCTTTCCGATCTTGAAAAGCAGTTAGTGATCTCCGATTCTTTTCCCCAATCAGAATTCTTAAGCACAATTCTCGGGGCTAACATCAGCTACAATGTTATCTTTTGGGGAAGCCCAAAAATCGGCAGATCCATTCAATTTACACTGAATTCATTCCAACTCGACCAAGAGGAAAAATACGGGATGCTCAAAGTGAGGATTGTGCTTTCAAACCAACAAAATTCACCAGTATTCCAGACCGAAAACATTCTGAGGGCTTCGAAAGAGAGCGTCACGATCTCTATCCCTCTGCCCGAAATACGAGAGGGAGATTTCAGAATCCTCATTAGTGTTTTTGATCTTCTTGCAAACACGTCTACCTTTGATGAATATCCCATCACATTCCATATTTGAACATGAACTCGATGAATAAAATTCGGCTTCTCTTCTTTATCTTCATGTTTCTTATAATTGATATTTTTCCGGCTCAGAAACCACGCCCAGAAATTGACCAGCTGTACAAGGAAGCACAATTTTCCAGGATCATAGACATTTTAAAAGAAAAAGATATGAACGCTCTATCATCTTCAGAAAAACTCAATCTCATTGAGTGCTTGGCACGAACATCGCAAAGGAATAAGGCCCAAGCCCTTTTAAACAAAATATGGGATACTCTTCCCCTCTCCTGCGAAGCACATGCTACAGCAGCAATTGTTTCCCTTTCAAACGGCCATTTTACACTGGCCGAACACTCTATAGAAAAAGCATTGATGCTCAACCCGGAGTGCCCAAAAGTCCTCATGACCAAGATGATGCTTCTGCTCCAGCTTCAACAGTACCATGATGCTCATGCTCTATATGAGCAATTTGGGTTAAAACACCCCTCGTGGTCTAATACCTACCTGTTATACTTGATGGGTATCGAAGTCTATAGGGCCGCAGGAAACCTTGCCAAAATCGCAGAGCTGTACAAGGAAAAAGCCAGGAATCTGAAAGAAATTGACAGAGGACGGCACGAAGATCTGAACAAAATTTCTCAGATTTTTCGAAAAGCCTCAAAGAAAAGAGTATCCTTTATAAAGTCTTCATCGGAAAAGGCAGTTTTACCTTTTGTGCGAACTCCTGATAAAGTTCCTTATGTAAAAATTTGCCTTAAAATCAAAGAAAAAAAATTCAACATCATCCTGGATACAGGAAACAGAGTTGGCTGGTTGATCCACAGCAGGGAATTAAACACTCTATTAAAATCAAAAAAAGGGGGGGCAACTCTGATTCAGATTGGAAGGGAAGAAGGCCTGCTGCATGGTCATCACATCTATACAGAACAGGTGGATCTTGGGACTTTTTCTATCCATCACCTTCTGGGCTTATACGTCCCTAAACCTTATCCTTCTTATCCGGAAGCGAATTTGAATCCCGTCTTCATAAAAGACCATGTTGTGACCTTGGATTTTCAAACGGATCAGTTCATCATACGATCAAAGAACAAATTCCAAGAGGATCTGGAGCACATCCAGGAAAATCCTGAAAATATGGCGATTCTGCCTTGGTATGGGTATGAGCAGCCATTTATTCCTGTCATTGTCGGTGAAAGCCAACAGGCTTTAGCTCTTGTCGAGACAGGAGCCGAAGATATTTCACTAAGGCTTGACTTTGCGCAGAAATCCCAGATGCCTCTTCAATCGGCAGACAGGTATCTAGCTACTGGCAAAAAATACTCCTATCAAAAGACAAATGTAAAAGTGACTGTTGGGCCATATTTATTTGAAAGAGCAGAGGCCGAAGTATGGCCTCTCGACAGGTTTGCCGATCCTCTTATTGGGCTAGCACCTGACATAATCATCGGTCCTATGGCTCTCAAAGATAAATTTGTTATATCCTTTGATCCTTTTGAAAAAAGAATAATTCTGACTCACAGATCCTTCTGAGAGATTCGTCTTCCTCATTCGCACCTTTTCTTTGCCACAAGCTCAGAATATGTCCAAAGTCAAGGACTGGTTCCAAAAATAAAACACGAAATCAACTCCAGCATTCTTTCAAAGTGTTGGGGATCCGAGTAGGTGTGATCCGCTCCTTCGATGATTTCCAGACGGCAATCAGGGATCAGGCGTGCCGCCTTTCTGCTCTGATCCAAAGGTACGGTCTGATCACAATTTCCATGTACCAGGAGGGTACGAACCTTAATATTCTTGGCACTTTGATAACCATCTACCCTTTGCGCGTCCTCGAAAAAGGAGTAATTGAGCCTAAGATTTTGGCCATCTACTCCCTTGACAGCAATGGAACCCTTTTCTTTCCATTTTTTTATGTCCAGATCCTGGTCTCGAGCAACCAGAAGTCCCATATAGTCGGAGATCGGAGATTTCAAGGCTAAGACATAGATATCCTCTGACTGTCCTGCTGTGATGATGCTTGCCAATCCTCCAAAACTCGATCCTATGAGTCCTATTTTTGTGTATCCCGAATCCTTTACAAACCGAATCGCACATTTTACGTCATTCACTGCCTCTGAAACCGTTATCTCCTCGAATTTTCCTTCGCTCTCACCGTGTCCGAAAAAATCAAAACGAAAGGTGGAATATTTCTTCAGGTTAAAAATCTTCTCAAGTCTAACATAAGTGCGCCCACCTTTGCTCGTAGAGAAGCCATGACACAATACCATGATCGGCAGATGTCTGTCCTCGGTTGGATCGGATAGTATTCCGCACAGCCTGTTTCCCTTGCTGTTTTGAAAGAAAACTTTCTTTTTCACTTTTGCCGGTTTCAGTTCGATATTGGATTTACGAATTTAAGGATTTACATTATATAATAGGAGCGATACACATGGAAAATAAACAGACGCACAGGTAATAATTTCCAAAACCGTGAGGGCATAAAAGCATGAGGCTAGAGAAAAGAGATAAGTGGGGAATGGATTGAGCGACATCGGAAGACCCCGACCCAACCTAACCCAGCTTTCCTGAGCTAAACTTAGAGGGGATCCGACGAAGTCGGACGCGAGGACTGCTTGAGCACGGCATGGTTAATTGGGGTGGCCTGAGGATGGCAGAGGACAACCGAGGCGCAAGAACAGATAAGCGTGCGGAGTTCCGCAGCGCCGAGAAGTTTGGTGAGGGAATGGCGTGAAAAATCTGACTGGAGCGAAAACATTCACCAATGCTCTCTTTTCCGATCACGGTTTTGGAAATGCTTCCGACGCATAGGGAAGAGTCATGGCTCGATGCATCCAATGCGGTAAAGAATCCATCCTCATCTCCTCGCCACTTAATATCTGTGTGAACTGTATCCGAGAGCACTTCGATAAAGTCAAATCCCATATTGATTCTGTTCATGCCAGGGTGCGGAGTTCCTTCGGGCTTCCTCCTTCTCCTCCGAGATCGGATCAGGGCATCACCTGCTCCTTCTGTGTCAACCAATGCCGAATTCCACCTGACAAACAAGGCTACTGCGGTACAAGAGTGAACAGAGAGGGAAAGCTTATCGGCGGTGGACCTAAAGAAGGAAATCTCTCCTGGTATTATGATCCTCTTCCAACCAATTGTGTCGGAGCTTGGGTTTGCCCAGGGGGGACCGAATGCGGATATCCTTCTTATTCCTATTCTAGGAATGCTGAATACGGATACAAGAACCTAGCAGTGTTTTTTCATTCCTGCACATTCGATTGTCTCTTCTGTCAAAACTGGCACTACAGGAAGTATTCCACACAAAGAGGACGAAGAGGCCCGTCTTTTATTGCTGATGGAGTGGATGAGGAAACATCCTGTATCTGCTATTTCGGTGGAGATCCAACGCCTCATCTCCCATACGCCATAATTGCCTCCAGAATGGCCCGAAAAAAAAGAAAGGATAATATTCTCCGCATTTGCTGGGAGACAAACGGTGCCATGAATCCCAAACTCCTGAAGAAAGCGGCCCAGCTGTCACTTCAAACTGGGGGAAACGTAAAGTTCGACTTGAAGGCTTTGAACCACAGGCTTCACTACGCTCTCTGTGGCGTGTCCAACCTCCAGACACTCGCAAACTTCAAACATCTCGCAGCGCTCATACCTCAACGCCGTGATCCACCCTTCCTTTTAGCATCCACCCTCCTCATTCCTGGCTATGTTGACGAACAGGAAATTAACCAGATTGCACAATTCATCGCTTCTTTGGATCCCGATATTCCCTACAGTCTGCTGGCTTTCCACCCTCAATTCTACATGCAGGATCTGCCCACGACCTCCCGAAATCATGCTGCCAGGTGTCTAGAGATCGCTCAAAAGGCTGGACTCAGGCAGGTGAAGGTTGGAAACCTCCACCTTCTCAGGGATTCCTATTGATGGGATAAAGCGCGTAGATTCCTTTCACTTTTGCTCGGAGCACTTATGAAAGAGAGGATTTCGATTTATTTCTTATAAACTATTTTTCCCCCTACTATTGTATAAAGGACTTCGGTCTCGAGAATTTCACCCTCCGGAACAGTCATGATGTCTTTAGAAAGAACGGTGATATCAGCCAGCTTTTCAGGAGTGAGCGAGCCCAAAATATCCTCCTGGAATGCTGCATATGCACCGTTGATGGTGTAAGAACGCAGTGCCTCTTCCCTGCTCATTCTCTGGTCAGGGAAAAAGAGACTTCCATCCTTTGTCCTTCGGGTGACCGTCGCATAATAACACGCCAGAGGGTCCACATCCTCCACGGGCGCATCAGTCCCATTACAGATGAGGGCACCTGTCTTCATCAGTTTTTGCCACACGTAAGCACCTTCCTCTGCTCTTTTTTCCCCCAATCTCTTGAGAACATAAGGCGCATCAGACGTGCAGTGGATACCCTGCATTGAAGCGATTACTCCCAATTGCCCAAACCGCGGGATATCGTCAGGATGCAGATGCTGTGAATGCTCAATCCTCCACCGCAGGTCTGTTTTTTCTGGATGAGCCTTGAACGCTTCCTCGAAAATATTCAGAGTTTCTTGATTGGCTCTGTCGCCAATAGCATGTACGCAAAGCTGAAAACCATTTTCGATGGCAATGCGCGCGGTTTCTTGGATATCTTCAACAGCAGAAGTATTCAATCCTGTGCTGGAAGCAAGGTCAGCATAGGGCTCCAACAGCCAGGCGCCATGAGGCCCCAATGCTCCATCAATCGAACGTTTAATGGAGCGCACTGTCAAATGATTGTTTCCCAAGCCGACAATTTTGTACTCGGAAAGCCGCTCCTTTAATTCCTCGTTGTCCACTCTCACCATGACATAGAGGCGGATGCCCAGTTTGTCTTGTTCTGCAAATTCCTTGAAAAGATCGATGGTGCCGAAAGAGGATCCCGCATCATGAAAACTGGTGATGCCTTTAGATAAACATTCCTCTGCCGCCAATTCAACAATCTTCCTTCGCTCGGAATCAACCTGTTCCGGAGTGCGTTCATCCATATAATGACTCATGCCTCTGCTGACTAATCCTTGGGCGGTTTCCCTGAACACGCCAATGGGACTTCCATCTGGGCCCTTGACGATTTGCCCTCCAGGGGGATCGGGAGTCTCCTTTGTAATCCCTGCCAGCTCCATGGCTTTGGCGTTGGCAAAGGAAGCATGTCCGCTTGCATGAGAAAGCCAAACAGGATTGTCGGGCGATATTTTGCTCAGACTGTGATGATAAGGCAACCCGTCGACATTGGGCTCGGGCACTCTATCCCATTTTTCCTGATGCCACCCCCTGCCTTGAATCCACTCTCCAGGTTGGGCGCTCTCTACAGCCTCTGCGACCATGGCTATTATCTCATCCCAGTTAGTGACATTCATCAGATTCAGCTGCATCTTGGCCCTGCCTATTCCCGTGAAATGTCCATGGCTTTCTATAAATCCTGGTATAGCCAGCTTTCCATCGAGATCGATCACTTGGGTGGTTTCCCCGATGTAAGCATCGATCTGTTTATCAGTCCCGACAGCCACAATTGTCTCACCCCGGACGGCCAGAGCTTGAGCTTCTGGATTTGATTTGTCAACTGTCACAACCTTTCCATTTTTCAGAACTAGATCAGCAGGTTCTTTCTTTGCACAACTAAAAGAAAAGATCATAATTAAAACAAAAAATAAAATGAAGAAAAGTCTAGTAGAGAATTTTTTTGACATGATATTCCTCCTTATATTAAGAAAATTCATTATTCTTCGAATCGTTGATTATGTCAACCCAGATGAAACTTGCTCTCTTTTTTCCATGCCGACGATCCTCCTTGATTGCACGACCGAGTTTCTATATGATGAATATTCTCACAGCATTGGATAAAAATGAAAGTCACCGTTTGCGAATTGGGAAATGATCCAGAAATTTTTGCCCGGGGTTGGGAACGATTAGCCTCTCATATAAAATCTGAACAAAGCGATCTGGTGCTGCTGCCTGAAATGTCCTTCTTCCCATGGTTCGCATGGTCGCCAGACTATGATCCTGCAATTTGGCAGGCCGCAGTAAAATCTCATGATTTTGCAGAACCTCTTCTTGAAAAGCTCGCACCGGCCGTTATCTGTGGCACGCGGCCTGCCAATAGACGCGGAAAGCGCTTCAACGAAGCCTTTATCTGGGATACATCATCAGGATTTCAATCCTTTCATGCAAAATATTATCTTCCAAATGAGGAAGGTTTCTGGGAAACTACCTGGTATGATAGAGGACAAAGGGATTTTACACCTGTACAGTTAGGTAAATGCCTACTCGGATTCCTCATCTGTACAGAAATTTGGTTTTTCGAGCACTCCCGCAGTTATGGCAAAAAAGGAGTCCATTTGATAGCCTGTCCGCGTGCTACTCCCCGAAACACACTGGATAAATGGCTCGTTGCAGGCCGATCGGCGGCTGTTGTAGCCGGCGCCTACTGCATATCCTCCAACAAAATAAGCCAAAACAGCGCTGATGCAGATCTGGGAGGCCAGGGCTGGATTGTGGAGCCGGACGGCCGTGTCCTCGGTCTAACAACACCAGAGTACCCCTTTCTCACACTGGATATCGACTTCAGGAAAGCCGACAAAGCCAAGTATACCTATCCTCGGTATGTACCGGATTAAACACCAGGTAGAGTTCTCTTTCTCGGACCCCCGGAAGCGAGGAAAAAAGCGAAGGAAGGAAACACAAATGGCAGAAATTTTAAGTCGTGAAATTCGCCTGAAAAATCGTCCTACGGGTATGCCTTCAGAAAACGATTTTGAACTTGCAGAAGTTCTGATACCAGAAATCAATGAAGGTCAAATGCTCGTGCAGAATGTTTACATGTCGGTGGACCCCTATATGAGGGGGCGGATGGGGGAGCGAGAATCCTATATCGCACCCTTCGAGCTCGGAAAGCCTCTGGAGGGAGGGGCTGTAGGTCAGGTCATCGAATCCAGAGGCGTGCACTTCCAGGAAGGGGACTACGTCTTAAGTAATATGGGTTGGAGAGAATTTTTCGCAACAGATGGATCAGACCTCGTCAGGATCGATCCTGTTGTGGCTCCCGTTCAGAACTATTTGGGGATTCTCGGCATGCCGGGACTCACAGCTTATATCGGACTCCAGGATGTCGGGAAGCCAAAGGAAGGAGAAACCGTTTTCGTGTCCACAGCAGCAGGAGCGGTCGGCTCTCTGGTCTGTCAGATCGCAAAAATAAAAGGCTGCCGAGTTGTGGGAAGCACGGGTTCTGAGGAGAAAATTACCTGGCTCACCAAGGAAGCAGGGATTGATGCCGCCCTCAATTACAAAACATCAGAAAACCTCACCGAAGATCTCCGTCGGCTCTGTCCCGAGGGCATCGACATCTATTTCGACAATGTAGGTGGCACTCACTTGGAGGCAGCCATCGAGCTCATGAACAACCATGGCCGCATCGTTCTTTGTGGAATGATATCCATTTACAACGCCACCCGACCTCCTCGAGCTCCGCGAAACCTGATCTCTGCCATTCCCAAACGCTTGACCCTTAAAGGCTATATCGTTCACGACCACCGAGACCGTCTGCCTGACTTTACTCAAGACATGAGCCGATGGATCAAGGAAGGACGGATCAAATGGAAGGAAACCATTGTTCAAGGAATCGAACACGCTACGGAAGCCTTTCTCGGTCTCTTCAGCGGCGAAAGCTTCGGCAAAATGCTTGTCAGATTCTAAAGCCATTTTTTGACTTTAGCTTTCGAAAAGGACATTCGCTTGAATTGTTCACATACGTTCTTTCCTAGCAATGGAATTTATTGCTGTTGAATCGAAATCAGAGACATGTTGAATTCCTCTTGCTCCACACAGAAGCTCCACACAAAATCCTTGCTATAAACTCAATTTTCTGCAATCATGATTCTCTTCACAGAAAGGAGGTATGGATGAAAAACCCATTTTTTTCAAGGCTTACGAAGGCCACGGCTTTCGCTGCTGTCCTTTTTGTTCTGCTCTTCTCTTACTCAGCATGCGGTAAGGCCGAAAAGGCAGAGGCTCCTCCAAAGGCGACACAGCCCCCGGTAGCTAAAATAATACCCAAGGAACTGACAGCCCACGGACACACTCGGATAGACAACTACTACTGGTTGAATCAGAGAGACAATCCCGAGGTCTTGGCGTACCTCGAAGCAGAGAATGCCTACAAGGAAGCGTTCACGGCTCATACAAAAGATCTACAGGATAAACTCTTCAACGAAATTATAGGAAGAATAAAACAAACCGACATGTCCGTTCCTTACAAAGATCAAGGCTATTATCACTACACCCGTTACGAAGAGGGAGGCGAGTACCCGATCTACTGCCGCAAAAAAGGAAGTCTGGATGCAGAAGAGGAAATCATCCTGAATGTGGATGAGATGGCAAAAGGACATGACTATTACAGTGTCGCCGGCTATTCCACAAGCTCCGATAACAACCTGATCGCCTATGGCGTGGATACGGTCAGCCGGAGGTTGTATACGCTCTATTTTATGGACCTGGCCGTAAAGGAAGTTTTTGAGGAACAGATTCCCAACACATCAGGCCGGGCTGCTTGGGCCAACGACAACAAGACCATCTTCTACGCTCTCAAGGATATAACAACACTGCGCCCCTACAGGATCATGAAGCACGTACTCGGAACCGATCCCTCACAGGATAAAGAAATTTATACGGAAGAAGATGAGACCTTTAACCTAGGTGTTTATAAATCCAAATCCAAGAAATATATGATTATTGCCTCGCGGCATACCTTATCCGCTGAATACAGATTTTTGGATGCCGATAATCCCGATGGAGAGTTCCAAGTCATCCAGTCCCGTGAGAGGGACCATGAATACAGCGTGGATCATTTTCAAGACAAATTCTACATCCACACAAATCTGGATGCTAAGAATTTCAGGCTGATGGAAACTCCCGTGGAAAAACCTACAAAAGAAAACTGGAAAGAAGTCATTCCCCACAGAGACGATGTCCTGCTTCAAGGATTCGAAATTTTCAAGAATTATCTCGTGCTGAGTGAACGTATAAACGGTCTGACACAGTTGCGGATCATCAAATGGACAGATCGTTCCGAACACTATCTGGATTTCGGAGAAGAAGCCTATTTGGCATACATATCGACGAATCCAGATTTCGACACCGACCTCTTGCGCTACGGCTATACCTCACTCACAACTCCCAACTCCACCTATGATTACAATATGAACACGCGGGAAAAGACTCTCCTCAAACAACAAGAAATCGTAGGTGATTTCAATCCAGACTACTACGTAACCGAGCGACATTACGCCACAGCAAGAGATGGCACAAAGGTTCCGATTTCCCTTGTCTACAGAAAAGGCCTGGAAAAGGACGGCAACAATCCCCTTCTTCTCCATGGATACGGTTCATACGGAGCAAGCAGGGAACCGACCTTCAGTTCAGTCCGCCTGAGCCTTCTGGACCGGGGTTTTATCTATGCCATCCCCCACATCCGTGGCGGCTCTGAGATGGGTCGCTACTGGTATGAAGAGGGAAAGCTGTTCAACAAGAAAAACACCTTTTATGACTTTATCGATTGTGCCGAATATTTGATAGAGCAGAAGTTCACCAACCCAGACAAGCTCTTTGCTATGGGTGGAAGCGCAGGAGGCCTCTTGGTGGGTGCGGTGGTGAACATGAGACCGGACCTCTGGAAGGGCATCCTAGCTGGCGTGCCTTGGGTCGACGTGATCACAACCATGCTTGACTCCAGTATTCCCCTCACCACCAGCGAATACGATGAATGGGGTGATCCCAATAAAAAAGATTACTATGAGTACATGTTCTCCTATTCACCCTATGATAATGTGGAAGCCAAAGACTATCCTGCCATGCTGGTAACGACCGGCTACCACGACTCCCAGGTTCAGTACTTCGAGCCCGCCAAGTGGGTGGCAAAACTGCGTGCGCTGAAAACGGATAATAATCCTTTGATCTTCCATATCAACATGGAAGGCGGTCATGGCGGCGTTTCAGGGCGGTTCCGCAGACTGAAAGAGACTGCCTTGGAATATGCCTTTATGCTCGATCTGGTCGGAATAGAAGAATAATTTCAGAATAGGCTGGGGGCTCTCTTGAACACCCAGCCTTTCACTCTTTTTATTTCTTTATTGGCCTTTCTCTCCAAGTTTCATACAAGCTCTCCCACCAGTTGGAAAGGTCTATGTCCTTTCCGTTTATAAACAGGTGCTTGACCTCAGATTTTAGGTCGAGCGGGTCCCCAGTGGTTATGAAGAGGTCAGCATCCTTGCCGACTTTGATACTTCCCACCCGGTCATCGATCCCGAAGATCGTGGCTGGATTGATGGTCAGGGCTTTTATGGCCTCCTTCCAGTCAAGGCCAAAAGCCACAGCTCTGGCAGCATGATATGGTAAATCCTTGCTGATGGAGGGATCAAGACCAGATGAAAAACAGATCGTCACTCCCGCCTTAGCCAATTCCACAACGTTCCGGAAAGGTGCATCATAGCCATCTTCAGGTTCAGAAGGTCCGGTGTACAGGTCATCGATGATCACAGGTATTCCCGCCTCCTTGATCTTTTCCGCCACTTTGAATCCCTGGGCACACCCTCTAAATATCGCCTCGATCTTTTCCTCTTGGATAAACTCTATGGCCAGCTCGATATCTTTGGCTTTTTCGACAGATATGATCACGGGCAGAGTTCCGTCCAGAACAGGTGCCAATGCTTCATATTTGGGGTTTAGATCCGGCATCCCGACTTTTTCATCCTCTGCCGCTAATTTTTTCAGTTTGAGATAATGCCGCGCTTCAGTCAAATATTCCTTTATCTTCTCCACCAGTCTGGACGTGACATCCATAGTGGTTTCTCTCTGTGGCCCAATTCTCGCTCCTCTTGGCGGGCGAGGTGTCATCGGGAAATTGATAAAGGATGTCGCCACTTCTCTGACCAGCATTTCATCGATGGTCCAGCCATCCATCTTCACCAGAGCCGACATACCTGGAAATGTCCCTCCTGATGGGGCAACTAGAACGGTGGTCGTTCCGTTGATACGGGAGGTTTTGAAATGCACCGAATGGGGATTGATGGCCCAAGCCACTTTGAGCTCTGGATTTTCCCTTCCCATTTCCCTCATATCCACAGTGCTTCCTATGGCTGCAATCTCGGTCAAGCCAAGATGGGTGTATCCATCTATAAAGCCGGGATAGACAAACATTTCCGAAGCATCTATGACCGTTGCTCCTTCTGGTATCGGGATCTCAACCGCTACGGCTGCAATCTTTCCAGCCTCGATGAGCAAATCTCCTTTCTGGAGCGTTTCTCCTTCAACAGGGACAATGGTTGCGTTTTTGATCAAAATCTTGCCGTCACCTTGTCGAGCCACTAGCGAAAAAGCCAGCACTAAAACCGCCGCAAAAAGTATTGCTGTCTTCTTCATGATCCTACCTCCTTCCCATTTTTTTTATCTTCCTGTTTCTTTTTTTCCTCTTCAGCCTTTTTTCTCCCTTCCAGATATTTTGCCCGATCGAACAAGATTTCTCCATCCACCAAAGTCATCTCGCATATGGTATAAGGGTCGAATGGATGGCGGCTGAACACAGCCAGATCAGCATCCTTTCCTGCCTCCAGGGTTCCTGTCCACTTATCTATCCCCATGATAATGGCTGGATTGAGGGTTATCGTCTTCAGCGCCTCGATCTCAGAAAGCCCGCCAAAACGCACCGCTTTTGCCGCATCATGAAAGAGACGTCGCATTCTCTCGGCATCATCTGAATTCACGGCAGTTAAAACACCCCTGTTGGCCATCAAGGCCACAGCATGGGGCATGGTTTTGTAGGCCTCCCATTTATAGGACCAGAAATCAGCAAAAGTCGAGACAGCCACCCCGTATTTCACCAGTTCGTTGGTTATCCTGTATCCTTCAAGGCCATGTTCAAAACAAACGAGCTTCACTCCGTATTCATCACAGAGCTTCATGATGGAGAGCATTTCTTCTGCTTGGTAGCCATGACAGCGGATCCAGTATTTACCCTTGAGCACATCGGTAATCACCTCCAATCGATAGTCCTTTTCAGGAGGCAGGGGCTCAGACTTTTTCATCTTCTTAGCCAGCTCGATATCTTTTTCATACTCCTCCCAGGCCCGCATGTAATCCTTGGCCTTCTCAAACTCGTACCGTATCGAAGCCTCTACTCCCATACGAGTCCTTGGATACCGGGATTGCCCGGGAGTCACAACATTGCTCTGTTTGGGATTCTCCCCAAGTGCCCATTTGATGGTCGGTGGAGCTCCTTCGAATATCATCTCTGCAGCACTCTTTCCCCAACGGAGTTTGAGCACAATGCCCCTCCCGCCGATGGAATTGGCCGAACCATGCATGGTATGGATGGTGGTGACTCCACCAGCCAAAGCGTAGAAGATGTTCATGTCCTCCGGCCAAATGACATCCTTTATGTCCACTTCTGAAGTGATGAGGTTACCCATCTCGTTGACTCCACCCTCGATGGCAATATGGGAATGAGAGTCGATGATACCCGGTATCACCCATTTCCCGTCAAGATCTAACTCTTCTATCTGCGCGTCCCTTGGAAGCCCCTTTCCGATTGTGGCGATCTTACCTCCTTTAATCAGTATGTCTCCGTTTTTAATTGTCTCTCCGGCAACTGTTATGATATTCCCATTCTTCAGGAGAAGTCCTTTCTCCTGCTCTCTAGCAAAGCTCTTGCTGGCAAAAATCATAAGAGCTGCTATCGCAATCCAGATCACCCTATATTTCATCTTGCTCCTCCTCGTCCTGGAATCCTTCTGGCAGTAAATTCAGTCGAACCTTCCGTTCCCTGGACAACTGTTCCTGTCATCTTGTCTCCTTCCACAATGGCTGAGAAATACAGATCGATGTCCTGGCCTCCAACCGAGATCGACATCTCGAAGTAGATCTCATTACCTGAAACCGTGCCACCTGAGAAATCAAAAGCCCCGAATGGAGTGGTCATTTTCCCCGAGAGAACGGCCTCTTCCTGCACAAAATCAATGGTCAGCTTCATGCCGGCTTCTTCGATCGAAATTTCCCATCTCCCAGAGATATTGACCGAGGGTTTCTCTCCTTCCTTGATTTTGGCCTCTTTGATCTCGAACTTTTTCCCGTCTGCAAAAACGAATTTCACTTTGGCGTCCTTAGCAAATAGTTTGCCTTCAACCAAAATAAGGTTGGCAATTTTGCCAGGCTCCACTGTGCCCAATGCCTTTTCCAGCTTCACGAACTTGGCTGCTTCTGTTGTCAGAGCCATAAGAGCCCTTTCTTCAGGAAGTCCATTTTCTATGGCTTTTCGGATGCCCTCTATGAAGCTCTGTGGATCATCCGTTCCTAGCGATGTGAAAACAAAAGGGATGCCCGCTTCAGCCACCTTAGCAGGATTTTTCACATAAAGCTCTTTTTCAGCCTTCTCCCTTGCCTCTCTTCCAGTTTGGGTGTGAACACTGGTGCTCGGAGCTTTAAATGTTAAGGGAAGCAGAACCATGGCTTTTGCCTCCTTTAGTTCAGGAATCGCCCGAAAGGCTTCGTTCCCCATATCACATATGGAATAAGACAGTTTTAACTCAGAAGCGAGGCGTGTGGCCCGCAGGATATCATGTTGATTTCGGCATAAAAAAATCACAGGCTTATTTCCAACGGCAAAATCAGAAAGAATTTCATATTTGGTATTGTATTCAGGCCGAGATATCCCTTTCATCTCGTTGAGCCAGCGATTGTTATGCATCTCAAAGTAAGAAGCATCGGAAAACTCCTGTCTGAGAAAAGCCACAACACCCATCAACGAGCTCGGATAGACCATGAAGCCGCCAGAGGAAAATCCAACACCAAGGGTACTGTCTCTCAGGATGACATTCTTATTCTTGTCTGTTCCACTCAGACAAAAAACCGAGGCCTGACCTGTAAGTATCCCTCTTTCCGGCATGACTTGTACCGTTGTTATGCCATACGTGTGATACTTCTCTAAGGTTGCTTTATTTATTTCGAAGTAGTCAAAAGCTCTCAATCCCGGCGTGATTCCTTTGTCCTCGTCCGTGTATTCTCCTGTGTAGACCTTCAAGGGATCAAACTTGCGTTCCGGGAGTTTGAGAAAGGATTTTCCAAGAGCATCAATCAGTCCAGGATAAACTGTGAGTTTGCTCCCGTCGATGACTTCTGCCTCCGCAGGTATGGTGATTCCGCTTCCAACAGCTTTTATCAGTCCATCCACGATCACCACAGTTCCTCTTTCTATGGGAGCTCCGGCTTGGGTGACAACACGACAATCCTTCACAGCCCAAACTCTGTGCAGGTCATCCTCTAGTTCTTGGCCAGCAAAAGATGAGATCGAAACGAGAATAATCCAGAGGATTACTCCACCCTTAAGTGAAATTTTTGCCATAATGCCTCCTTATTTGGAATGATATGTATTTCAATCATCGAAAGATAAGGATGAAACAGATTATTCATACGTAAACCTGATGGGAAAGGTTCCATTCCATGAGGGGAATAAACGAAATGAATCAAACCCGACTTTATGATAATTTTCGTTACATTGTCAAATGTTTGTTTTTCGTAATGACCTCTTCATGCCCTCCTCAGCGTTGAATTGACATAGCCCTGCTTGGAATGATATATTTCAGTTAAAAGACCACACGAAGGAGCGACTCCATGCCCACAGCCACCGACCACAACCTAGCTATCTCCAGGAAAAGGATTGGGATAGGATTCGATCTTGAGACGGTTAAAGCCTCCTGACCTGTGAATGACTATCTTCCTCATCTTCCGTCCCCTTATTGAAGCAACGAATGCATCAATTTTATTCTCCCCAAATTCAAGTTAATAGTATAAGGGGAAATAATCAAGCTCTCGCTATCTCTTCCTATTTTTTGCTATGATATTAAAAATACACTTTCAAGGACTATAGGATGAACGAACAAAAAACAAGCGATGCAACCAAAAAATGGCTCATAGGCTGTGGCATTGGGTGTGGCGTTATCATCCTGATCCTGATCGCCTTGGGAATCACGGGTTATATGTTTTTTAAAAACATAGCGGATGAATTCAAGGATTATGATGCTTTGATGACCACCCTAACAGAGCGTCATGGGAGTATCAAAGATTTCACTCCCAACCCAGATGGCACCATCAGCCCTGAACGTGTGGAGGCGTTTTTGGCTGTAAGGGAGGCCTTCGGCCCGGTGCGCGAGAAACTGGAAACATCCTTCAAAACACTTCAGGGCCGAGTCGGACAAAGCGAGATAGAGGTCAAAAAGCCCAAAAATATTTTCCAGATGATCAAAACGGGTGTGGGATTGATACCCCAGGTTGCTGAATTCATGAAGAGTCGCAATCAAGCTTTACTGGATGCCGGCATGGGAATGGGCGAATACTATTACATCTATTCGATTTCCTATTACTCCTGGCTCGGGTATTTGCCAGAGGACGGACCTGATTTCGAAATTGTGGGGCCAGACGACGAGCGAAGCTCATGGGATCAAGAAGAAGTACTGGAAGAACGCAGGGACACCTCCCTCAGGCGCCTGCACAGGATGCTCCTGCCTATTCTATACAATCAACTGGAAAAGCTTTCCACCTCGGATTCGCCCGACATCCCCGATGAGTGGCGTGAATCCCTGAAAGCAGAAATCAAGGCCATGGAAGCGGACCGTTTCCGACTACCTTGGCAGGATGGTCTCCCCAGTGTTATCGAGTCTTCACTGAAACCCTTCCGGTATCGGCTCGAACAAAGCTACAACAAAATGACGAATCCTCTCGAGCTGACATTTGAGCAGAGATAATCATATATTAGTGGAGGTATAGCATGCACAAAAAACTTTTCATTCTTATCATTCTCATTTCAATGGTTTTCTTCCCTGTGTGCCAGAAGCAGGAAGAACAGCCTCGAGGCGGACTCGAATACCCCATCACAGAAAAAGTTGATCAGGTGGATGACTATTTTGGCACCCAGGTGGCCGATCCTTACCGGTGGCTGGAAGATGATCAGGCCGAGGATGTCAAGGCCTGGGTGCAGCGACAGAATGAGCTGACTTTTTCCTATTTAGAGAACATTCCTTTCAGGCAAAAAATCCGCCAGCGTTTAAACGAAGTCTATGATTATATGATTATCCCAGATATTCAGCACCGTTCAGAGCTGGAGAATATTATTTCTTTTACAAGAACGACGGGCTGCAGAATCAATCGGTGATCTACATCCAAAAGGGCCTAGAAGGGGAACCAGAAGTCTTTATCGATCCCAACATTTTATCCCCTGATGGCACAATCCGAATCGGTCTCGTGGGTTTCTCTAAAGACGATAAATACGTGACCTATTCCCGTTCAGAAGCAGGCTCGGATTGGCAGGAGCTTCGCGTCATGGAGGTCGCGTCCAAAAAGGAATTGAGTGATCAAATCCGATGGGTGAAATTCACGGGGGCTGCATGGCATGGCAACGGATTTTATTACAGCGGCTACGATAAGCCAGCAGAGGGACAAGAACTCACTGCCATGAATAAATTCCAAAAGATCTTCTACCACAAATTGGGAGACCCACAAGACAAGAATATTGTGGTCTATGAAGATCCTGACCATCCCATGAGGTATGTAAGCGCTGGTGTGACCGAAGACGAAAGATATATGTTTCTCTACATGACAGAAGGCACGCATGGAAACGAGCTCTACTTCAAGGACCTCTCCGCGAAAGACATGGATTTTATGCCCCTGATTACAGGTTTCGAATACGACAGCTATGTTATCGACAGCATCTCCGAAAAATTTTTAGTGCTCACGAACATCGAAGCGCCCAACTACAGAGTGATTCTGATGGACTTCCAGAAGCCTGGGAAGGAAAATTGGCAGACAATCATCCCTGAAAAATCTGAAGTGCTTTCGAGTGCCAGCACAGTGGGCAGCCAATTGTTTTGCAATTATCTCAAAGATGCCACAACTCAAATCTTCCAGTACGATCTCTCAGGAAAGCTGGTGGGAGAGATCGATCTTCCGACTCTTGGATCTGGAGGAGGTTTCAGCGGAAAAAGAGAAGATGAAATCACCTTTTATTCCTTCTCCTCCTTTACCTATCCCCCCACAATCTATAAATACGACATCAAGAGCGGGAAATCAGAAGTCTTTCACAAGACGGAAGTAAATTTTAATCCTGATGATTATGAAGCCAAACAGGTTTTTTACTCCAGCAAGGATGGCACTAAAGTGCCGATGTTCATCGTCCACAAAAAGGGATTGGAAATCGACGGCCAAAGGCCTACATATCTTTATGGCTATGGCGGATTTAACAGCAGTAGACGGCCTTACTTTGATCCAACGATCATCCTTCTCCTCGAAATTGATGGAGTCTATGCCACAGCATGTATCCGAGGAGGCGGTGAATACGGCGAGGAATGGCACCGAGGTGGGATGTTGTTGAACAAGCAGAATGTGTTTGACGATTTTATAGCTGCCGGCGAATATCTGATCAGGGAAAATTATACGTCAAAGGAAAGGTTGGCCATTGCCGGAGCCTCCAACGGAGGTTTGCTCGTTGGAGCCTGTATAACCCAGAGGCCAGATCTCTTCAAGGTGGCATTCCCTGCTGTCGGTGTGATGGATATGCTGAGGTACCATAAATTTACAGTCGGATGGGGTTGGGTTGTCGAATACGGATCGAGCGACGATAAGACTCATTTTGAGAATCTTTATTCCTACTCTCCTCTACACAACATCAAAGATGGCGTGGCCTATCCTGCTACTCTGGTTACTACCGCCGACCATGACGACCGTGTCGTTCCAGCTCACTCTTTTAAATTCATCGCTACTCTCCAGGAAAAACATAAAGGAGAAAATCCTGTCCTTATTCGTATCGAAACCCGATCCGGGCATGGCGCCAGCAGCACGACCAAAAGACTCGAAGAAATCGCGGATAAGTGGTCCTTCATGTTTTATAACATGGGACTCGAAGTGGAATACTGAATCCCATTCCTGCTGTATCAACAGTACAAGAAGAGCGCTACAGTCGTTAGGTAAAAGATAAAAAACTCAAGGAGTTAAGGCTATGGAATACCGTTTCTTAGGAAACTCAGGCTTGAAAGTATCCGCCCTTTCTTTTGGAGCTTGGGTGACATTCGCTGATCAGATCGGAGATGAGGTGGCTTTTGCATGCATGAAGGTTGCCTATGAGGCGGGTGTGAACTTTTTCGACAATGCCGAAGTTTATGCCCAAGGCCGCGCAGAAACCATGATGGGCAGCATCATAAAGAAAATGGGTTGGAAACGATCCGATTTGGTCCTCTCTACCAAAATCTTCTGGGGTGGAAACGGTCCCAACGACCAGGGACTCTCCCGTAAACACATCCTAGAGGGAACCGAAGCAGCGCTCCGCCGTCTTCAGACAGATTATGTGGATCTGATCTTCTGCCACAGGGCAGACTCTGATACTCCGATCGAGGAAACCGTGCGCGCCATGAACCACCTCATCGACCAGGGAAAGGCACTCTATTGGGGAACCAGCGAATGGAGTGCCGAACAAATCTCTGCGGCCTACCACATCGCCCGAAAGGAACATCTCATCCCACCGACTATGGAACAGCCTGAATACAACATGTTTCGCAGGGAGCGAGTAGAAAAGGAATATCTTACTCTTTATAAAGAGATTGGACTAGGAACGACGATCTGGAGCCCTTTGGCCAGCGGCCTCCTGACAGGAAAGTATGATAAAGGGATCCCAGAGGGAACACGAGTCTCCCTGACTGGCTACAAGTGGCTTCGCCAGCGCTTCGAAAGCGAAGAGGGACGACACAAGATCGAAAAAGTCCTTCAACTGAGCCACGTTGCCGAAGACCTACAAACGACCATGCCCAAGCTCGCCATAGCTTGGTGTCTGAAAAACCCTCATGTCAGCACGGTTATCACCGGAGCCTCCAAGCCAGAACAGGTCTCCGAAAACATGACAGCTTTGGATGTGGTGCCCAAACTAACCGAGGAAGTCCTGGACCGCATTGAGCATATATTGGACAATAAACCTTCACCTGAACCAAAATTTCGATAATCACAGTCAGCAGCAGGCGAAGGAAGCGAGGTTTTTTCGATTGTCGGGCATCTCCTTCGCTCTAGTTCGGATTTTTCACACCGTTCCCTCATCGCTTTTTTCGGCTCCTGCGGCATGACGTGAAGTACCGCTAAACATGACTACACTCTCTATCTCTTGACCTCATTATTTTCCTGATGTATAAATTTTTTGGTGATATGGGTCAAATATCAAAGCAGGGAACCCCGCTCGATGGCATGGATAAGATAAACAAAGAAGAAGAAAGCAAAACACTGGCTTTTGCTGTTCGGGCTTATAGTAGAGCAGACAGACATCAGGTGAGATCATTGTGCTGCAACACGGGATATTTTGGTTATCCTGTAGAAAGCGTCTTCCAGGATAGGAAGTGGTTTGCAGACTTCAACACCAGCTACTACCTCAGGTTCGAGCCCGATTCTTGCTACGTCGCTGAAGAACGAAGGGAAACTCCCAGAATCATCGGCTACATCCTGGGCTGTAAACATCCTGTGAAATTCAATCTCATTTTCTACCCCTTCATAGCTACACCGCTCATCCTAAAAGCGGTAATGAAGTCTTTGTTCAGAATCTATGATACGAAGAGTAAAGCCTATATAAAACACTTGATAATCAAAGGAAGCCGTGAGCGACCGAAAAGACCTAGCAGAACTGCCCACTTCCACTTCAATGTCGAAAAGGGATACAGAAATAAAGGAGTAGGCAGGGCCCTGATCCGGACGCTCTTCCGGCATTTCTTGGAAAACAGTGTACATGATGTCTACGGCGAACTCCTGCATGCCGAAAAACTAAGGGACGAAAGTTTCTATACAGCCCACGGCTTCAAATTCTATGACAAAAAGCCTACCTCTATCCAAAAAGAGGGATTTGGCAGAATCCATTGGGTAACTGTCACGGCACGAATCGAAGAGACAAAGGATATCTTCGATCTATAGATATTTTTTTCAGCCATGAAATATCTCATCGTTTCCATCCACGACGCAGCCCCTCCTTTTCTCGATGAATTGAAAACATTGTCAGCCTGGCTCGATCAAAAATCCATCCAACCCCGCAGTGTAAAAGTCATACCCAACTATCTTGACCAATGGAACATCCTTGAACACAGAAAATTCTTGGATTGGATGTTTTCCGAGAAAAGCAAAGGGAGTGAAATCATCCAACATGGATACAACCATAAAGCAAACGCTGAGAAGAAAGGCCTCACTGACCGCCTGAGAGATAAATATATCACCAGGAACGGTGCAGAATTTTTAAAAAGCGACTATGAAAAGGCCAGGAAGAGAATAGAAGAAGGGAAACAGATCATGGAACAGGCAGGATTCACGTGCTCGGGATTCACATCTCCGACATGGTACCAAAGTAAAGAAGCCGGAAGAGCGATCCAGGACTGCGGCTTCAGGTATTACACGACTGCATCTTCCATCTTCGACTGTCAGAAACAACAAAATATTTCTTCACCAGCCATGGGCTATCTGGGAATGAATTCCGTTCCCGAGTATCTGTCCAGGTTTGGTCACAATCTGATGAGAAAAATTGGCTTCTTCCGCTCCCCTTTCACCAGAATGGTTCTCCATCCTGGAGGCATATCAAAGAAGGGCCCTCTGGGAGGAGCACTGAAGGAAATTTACAAACTATCAAAAAAAAAAGCCCTAATCACCTACCAAGATATTTTGGATCTCACGAGCGATGAAAATGGATAGGAAGGTATCTATAATCATTCCTGCCTTTAACGAGGAAAAATACATTTACAGTGCTCTCCAATCCGTTGAAGGCCAGACATTCGACCATTCAGATTTGGAAGTCATTGTCGTGGATAACGCCTCTACAGATAGAACCTTTGAAGTTTTCGACGCCTTTTTTAAAAAAAGTCCCATCCCTCACATCCTTCTCAAAGAGCCAATCCTGAGTCCTGGAAGGGCTAGAAACACAGGAGCCAAAAGAGCTCGAGGAGAAGTCTTCCTCTTCCTCGATGCTGATTCAAAGCTGAGTCCACAAACGGTCCAATGCGTTTACGATGACTATAAAAAAGGACTGTTCATGGGAATTATTCGTATCAAAGCAGACTCATCTGATAAGGTGGCCAACTTTTTTTTTGACCTCATCCATTTCGGAAAAAAACTTTTTCATATGGCCTGCCATTTGGGATATTGTGAGAGAAACCTCTTTTTTGAGGTAGGTGGTTTTGATTCAGAGATTGTTCATGCAGAAGATCTCAAGTTCTTCAGCAGAGTCAAAAAGACGCTGAGGAAGAGGGGAAAAGACTGGGGTGTTATCGAGGATGCACCTATCTTCACCTCAACCAGAAGGATGACTCGATATCCCTTCAAGCTGGGTTATTTGATCACTCTGCTTGAATGGGCCTTTTGTGGTCTCCTGAGTTTTAACCGCAGCAGATATACTCCTTACCGCTAGAAATCGCTGCACGTCCCAAAGGATCGCGTTAATCTAATCATCTTCATCCACAGCACCGCTTATGTTCGGGACACGATGATTTTTGCCAAATCGCGGAGCTTTTCCTGACTCAGATAGGGCTCTCCCCCAGCCTGCATATTGAAAAAGCTGGATAAGGAAAACGCTTTTCCTCCTTTGCGGAAGACCAAGATGTAGCGAGATTCGCCAAAACCCGGTCCTTCGAAGGCTTCATCGCCGATGTCTTTGACCTCGGCATGGAAATATCCTTCCTGGTTCTTCCAGGTCTCATACATGGAGGCTTTCTGCATCATGACGATCAATATGATTGATCCATCTGCTTGAGCGAAATTCAAATCGCCTCCTGCGCCTGCCTGCGGATTCTTCGGAACAAGCTTCAATTCCTGAAGACCGCTCACTTTCTCCACATCCGCAACTGTAATCACTTCCTCGGAATATGCTTGCTGAACGATGACTATGACACATACAAAAACAAACACGATTTCCCCTAAAAGATATTTTTTTTCCATTCAGCTCCCTCCTATATGGTTACAGTATATTTTATTTCTTCTTTTGGATGCTCACTCTGCGGATGCTTTTCGAGTCGGCATCGAGCACCACGATTTTCAGGTCATTCGTGTCTACGACCTCCCCACTTTTAGGAATCCTTTCCATTAAGGAGATGATATACCCTGCAATGGTGTTGTAATCTCCGGATGGGATTGCCATCCCGCATTGGTTGTTTATCGATTGAATCTCTGTTTTTCCGTCACATTCAATAATCCTATCGCTGATCCTATGAACGTCCGCCTCTTCGTCTCTGTCTTTTTCATCCCGGATGTCACCTAGTATCTCTTCAATCAAATCTTCAATCGTTACTAATCCAACTACGCCTCCGTATTCATCGACAACAAAAACCATTTTTTTACGGCTGCGCTTGAGTTCTCTCAGAAGAGAATACACTTTCTTCGACTCAGGTTCGTGCCGAACGTTTCTCTGCACAAATGGGGCAATGGTGGCAGGCGATGTCTTGGAGTAAAGGACATCGAGCACATTGACCAAGCCGATCAAATTATCAACACGATCTTCGTAGACAGGTACTCTCGAAAATCCTGTCTCGGATACTTTTCGATAAAATTCATCCACCTTCGCATCTTTGGAAAGAGCGACGACATCGACCAGCGGCGTCATGACCTTCTCGAGAGTCATAGTTTCCAAATCCAGCACCCTATAAATCATTTGGAGCTGCTCAATTTTCAGTGCTCCCTCTTTCTCCCCCATCCGAGCGAGGAGTTTAAGTTCCTCACGCATGATACGTTGTTTCTCCTCGATGTCTTCCTCACCTGCCATGCGGACTGCGAAATTGGTGATTTTGGTAACCAACACGACAACTGGCCGAAGAAGTATGCCAGAAATCCATAATGCTGGCGCACTCCGTAGGGCCAAAGAGTCGGCCTTGGCGCGAAAAATCGTCTTGGGAAGAATCTCGCCAAAGACCAGAATGAGAAGAGTCATGACAACGGTGTTCAAAGCCTCCTGTAAGCTTTCACGGCCTGGAAGAGCATAAGTTATCAGTCTGAGTCCTGCCACACCTGCAGCTACTGCCATCAAATTCGTGCCCACCAACACAATTCCCAGCATTTTATCCGGTTCCTGCCACAATTTCTTGATGATTAGAGCGCGCGTGTTTTCTTGTTGAGCCAATACATCTATTTTCGCCTTCGAGGCCGATACAACCGCTGTTTCAGAACCAGCATAGAAGGCTACCAGTAAAAGAGAAAAAACAAGCAAAAACAAATAAATGACCGATGCAAGGACGGCATTCTGAGGAGGGCCGCTCCCTTGGGATACTTCGATAGAGGCAAGACCTAAAAAAGGAAGAGAACTCATCAGAAGAGGTAGAAAAATAAATGATAGACCGAAAGTCTTGCCTTTTTTATCTTGTTTACGTAATTTCAACAGATCGATCCTGTTTCCTGACATTTTAAGGACCTCAAAGACCAAACCGTTTGCCCTATCCGTAACGACATCGCCTATGGTAGGTATCGCTCCGAAAAGTCTGACGGCATAGCCACCGATAGTGTCCGCTTCAGTAAGGTCCAGCCTGATTCTCAGCCGCTTGTTGATACTCCGCAAACTGACGAATCCCGGAATCAGAATACTCGAGGGATCTTTAGAATCTTTCATAATCGTCAATTCAGAAAGCTTGTCGTACTCATCGAAAATCTCTCCGAGAACCTCTTCACCTCTTCAACGATATCCTCCACTGTTATCAGTCCTGAAACCCCTCCATACTCACCCAGAAGGATCGCCATCTGCTGTTTTTTATGGGTCATCTCGCGCATCAATGCCCCAATCTTCTTGGTCTTGAACACAAAAAGTGGCGGTCTGATGAGTGTGTTTTCGTTACCAGGATTCAATTCTTTCAGAATTTCACTGTTAGAAAGGAACTCCTCTATTGTCAGTTGTTCAACACTCCGTCCTCCGAAGCGTTCTATTTTCAGTCCCTTCCAGCGAGGCATATCCTTCACATAAAAAATACCGTAGATATTATCGATCGTTTGACGATAAACAGGAAGCCGCGAATATCCAGCAGACCATCGCTGTCCTGGGAACCATAGCCTCTTTGGCAGGAATATCATGGAGTTCGAAGATGTTGTGAATGATCTCTCCTTCTTCCTCATCCAGGGCTCCATGTTCTTCTGTCGTTTTCACGATCGCACGGATCTCATCAGCCGTGAGAGGAGTTTTATCGACGACAGTCCGCACGCCAAACAAGGGAAGAAAAGTATCCGTTAAAATACGCAAAGCCTTTCTGAATGGAAAAATGATAATAGAGAATACCCACAGAGGCCGGGCAACGGCCCTTGAAAACTTTTCAGAATGTTTAATCGCATAGGTCTTAGGTGGTATTTCCCCAAAGATCAACAGCAGCAGTGTCTGGGCCAGAACAGCAACCATAAATGCCAGTCCAGAGCTTCGTCCCTTGAATACACTGTTATAGATCAGAGATCCCGTGATGCTTACGAAAGCCATGTTCACCAAGGTGTTTCCGAAAAGGACTGTGATGAACAGCCGTCGAGGCTCATCCAAGAAACTGACAATAGCATCGCTGCTCTTCTTCTTATCCTCACGGATCCTCTGTATCTGTGCTTTGTGCAGGGCTGAAAGAGCTGTTTCTGATCCAGAAAAGAAGGAAGAGCACAGCAGCAACACCCCCAATCCCACAAATTGAAGAACTATGCTGAGGATACTCATACCGATGAATGCTCTAAATCACATATAACACAGGGAATCCTGTTGGTCAATGTCGTAAGGCAAACCGAC
>SMTZ1_10000171_pt1 | contig 54245 bp, 45 predicted proteins | sample DeeMarSWOR136_30_FD_25667 | JGI IMG/M metagenome (IMG submission 25667) | reverse complement strand
CAAAAAATTTTGCCCGTGATGGAAGAAAATAACCACAGCTATCGACCAGGCTGGGAACAGCTTCCTTGCCCAGAATCGATCCCCAGCGATAATTTTTCCATTCGGCATTTAAGGTGAGATGAACGCCAACTGAAATTTCGGGATGTGCTTTTAAAATATCAACCGCTTCCTGGTACCAGGGACAGGTAAACATAACAGAAACTGAAAATGGCAGTCCTTTTTCAATAAGTGTTTTGGCTGCCATATTTACTGCATGACACATCCCCACGTCATCGCAGCGAATGAGCAGGATTGGTCGGTCATTTAAAGGCTGATTGATTTTTTTCTTCGATATGCTACAATTAATATTGGAAAAAATATACAATATTAATAGGATCGAAGCTAACAGAGTCCTTTTCAATTGATAACCTCCATTAGATTATTTCTATCAGTTAGAAATTTTTTATCTTTTATTCAAGCAGAGTGAAAGTAATTAGTATCTAAAAAGTTCATTTATTGCCCAAAGAGCAAAAATATTTTGACCGCGAATTTCACGAATTATTCAAATTACGCGAATTTTATAATTAACGAATTAGCGAAACTAGCGGTTCATGGTATTTTTGGCTCTGGCTTGTCCAGGTTAGGAGGTAACAGGACAAAGTAACTTTTAATCCTGCATCAATAAGTCACCCCAAACGAAAATATATGAACTCCATTGAACACTCCAAAATCCTGATACCCATAGTCAAACCTGAATTTGCTATTTAAATATTCTTTCTGGAATCCAATACCAAGCGTTAATCCACGTTCATCATAGTTGCCCATGTAGCCAGTACGAAGTATCATCACCTTTTTATATTCAAATTCAGCGCCAAGTTTTACTTTTTCTTTAAAATCTCTGGAATGACGGGTTTCCAATCCAATATAAAATGAATAATCCTTTTGATCTGTTACCAAAAACGAGATCGGATCTACTGTTAAACTGAAACTCACGGCAAAAGGTAATGGGAACTTTTCTTCCTCATATTTAATTTCTCTTGAAAAATTTTGAATAGTGGCGCCAAAGCGAATATTACGATAAAGAAAATCATAAATAGCTCCGATATCGATGGCTGGCTCGCCATGAGCGTAAGATTTTTTGGTGATCTGTAAATTGGGATCGTCCACATCGGTGCCAGCAATTCCGATCCAGGCATTACCCAAATCCTGCCGGGCATATTTCACCCGGACACCATAAGAGAAACGGTCGCTAACCCGCTGGCTAAAGGACAAACCAATGGCGTAGCTTTCAGGCGAAAAAGTTTCGGTGTCGATAAAACCCTGTTCATTATTTGCCCGCCTGGTGCCGTAAAAATCACCATAATCCATGATTATAAAATCCAACGCCATAACTCCAAAACGACCAATTTTATAGGCGGCAGCAAAGGAACTATTATTAATGTCGGCGATGCCATTGGTATAATTGAGATTGAAATCAAGCTTGCCATCAATCCAGCCGAGACCTGCGGGATTCCAGAACACGGCATTGGCATTACGAATTGTAACTAAGCCAAGTCCACCTCGACCGATAGCCTCTGCGGATATGGGATTCTCTAGAAATCGAAAGCCAACCTGACCTTTTTTAACCTGACAGGTTGCCATTTTCATTGAAATGAGTGATATCACAACAATCGCTACTATGAATGAGTTTTTATGTCGCATGAGATTCTCCTTGTTTAAATTCCAAGTTCCAATTTCCAAATTCCAAACAAATTTCAAATCTCAAATTCCAATTCTCGAATTGAACCACGAATTTCGCTAATTATGCGAATTTAAAAAATTAGTATAACCTTTCAAAGGCGATCTTCTCAATGATAGATCCATCAGCGGAGAATTCGCATAATTGGCGTAATTAGCGGATAGAATTTGGCATTTGAAAATTGGAATTTTACAGTTTCTATCTGACCAAAATAAATTTCACAAACTGTTCTGGCAACTTTTCCCCTGATAAATTTTCAGCCTCGGTTATCGCCAGAATATAAATACCGCTTACCACATATTGATTCGTGTCGGTCCGTTGATCCCAGACTTCCTGATCGGTTCCAAAATGATCAAAGCTGATAATTCGATCACCAGTTTCGGTGTACACTGTCAATTGACATTTATATGGAAGATTAGCAAATAAAATCTGTGATTCAACGCCAGGAAATCCCAAAGCACCGGCATTAATCGTTGCTGGATTGGGAACAACCCGAACGCGATCGCTTTCTGATAAACCAGCTTTAAATGGTATAGCCGGTAGACCAGACCGATTCACATATCGTGAGCTCTCAAGCTTTTGCCCGGGGAATAATCCATCAGTATTTTGAGAGCCATTATCCACGGCGGTAACAGCATAATAATAACTAACACCACGAGTGACGGCTTTATCAATATAAGTCATTTCCGATCGATTGGTCGTTTCATATACCAGAGTCCATCTCTCACCACTATAATCATCTGCTGGATCATTCACCATCGCGGCACCTTTCTTGCGATACACTCGCCAGGCATACCAATCCTCGACACCAGTATCTGGATCTTTGTAATAAGAATCATCAGGATATAACCATGTTACGATGATTTGATCAGCGTTGCTGGTTATCTCAATATCTGGCGGCGGCAGGGGATCAGGAATATCCAGATCACGATTCCATGCCCAATAAGCACGATCAAGCGTTTTGAAAAGCGAATCTTTACCAGTTAACACCCAGTTATTTTTTTCCTCGTCTGGAATCTCACCGTTAAACCAGGCTTTCCCAATACTATCTGCTATCACCCAGGAGATTGAGCCGACACCGACAGCATAGACCACAGTAATGGAATCATAAACTCCGGTTGCTGCATTTTTAGTCAATTCATAGGGTCCCACAGTAATAAAACGCATCGGTCCCTTTTCAGGTGTTGTTTCCCAGCCTTCAGTAATAATGTCTTTAGGGAATTTTCCCCGGTCATCATGGCCGATATAAGTATCGCGCAAACCAAAATCTCTCCTGCCCCAGAGGTCTTTGACAATTCCAGCATGTGGCATCGCATAAGGCTGAGTTGGATCATCAGAAGTATCGTTAGCCGATCGATCGGCATGTAAAAGTGTATAACCAGGGATTTGTGGTGATAGCAAATGCCCCACGGTACGGTCGGGATCGCCAGTATCGTCGGTACTGCCATTAGGATAAGCTGCTACTCCTTTTGCCTTTGAATCCCAATAATAAGCAAATTTCAATGTATCGCGAGCATTATCGGCAACAAGTTGAGATTTTTTAGCAAACCAGCTATCCAGATCGTCCTCGCCTTCATAAGTGAAATTCCCAAAAACTTCATATTCCCCGGCTTTTGAGGGACCAAAACTGAACGAAATTGGCCACCACAAACGAATATTTTGATCCGGAAAAAAGTCTTCGGGATCAGGATTTTCTATGGGACGTTTCGTTTCCCCGGTAAATTTGAAAGTTAATTTCCAGATTACGTAATCCAGATGATTAGGATTGCTGAATCCATACACTTCTACGTGGGTTCGAATTCCCCAATACGGTAAAATGTCTTCCCAGATTGCAGTAATATCAGATTTCAGCGTCGGGTCAACTTCCCAACGATACTCTCTGAATTGAGGAACGCCGTCTACGGTTACATAAGGAGGCCGATATCGCCGGATCTCCCAGGAAAAATCATTTCTGCCGTTGCTCACAAAAGGAGTAGGAATGATCTTGTGGGTGCCAAGTTGATCGACTGTCCCGCTATCGTCCAGACAAATGGGATTAAAAATCTGGTATAGCATCTGCGAATGCCATCGGTCCTGTGGATAATACCAGATTTCCGTCATCTCTGGACCAGAACCGGTTAACATCCAGCTATATTGTGTGGTAAATTGTCCCTCACCATTTAATTTTTTCAGATCAAGTTTTATTGCATTAACATCGATGAACAGCGGGGGACCATTAAGATTTTTTTGTCCCCAAAGGTTGTTGAAGGAACTCAGTATTAATATTAATGTAATTACTGTTATTTTATGAAACATGACTTAACTCCTTGTAATGTGATCAGATAATATTACTGAGCATAATATCTCATCTTAAAACTTAACTCTCAGCCCAAGTAATACTCGACGTGGATTTAAAAAAAGCGGAGCGGTAAACCATCCCACATCTATATGCTCCTTGTCCCAATCCCCTAATTTATCATTGCCATATTGATCTCCTGTTTCAAAGGGAAAATGAAGAGAGTCCTTATAACGATCAAACTGAGCCGTGCTCATATTTTGAAATGATAATCTTTTCTGATTCAGCAGGTTTTGTACTGTTAACACGAATTCTAAATCTAATCCGACAAATTTTACAGCCTTGGAAGCCCTGAGATCTACGTTTGAATAATCTACTACTTCGATCTCTTTCTGCTTTTCTTCAGGCTCATACGGATTGACGATCTGTCTACCACCATCCTTCCACTCAAAAATAACATTGACGAATATGTTGCTCAACGGTTTTATGTTAAAAAGCTTCGGACCCCATTGATATGGCGTGTGTAGATTAATATTTAGATGAGCCCGGGGCAATGGATCAGTAATAATCAAGTTCGCCCATCGTCTTTCTTCTGCTGCTTTAAGACGATTTTCATAAACATTTGCGAGTCCACTTCTTCCACTGCTTTGCAACATGTACTCATAATTACCCCAGAAAGTTATGAAGCGTCCAATATTTTTTTCAAGCCTCAATTCAATGCCGCGAATATCTTTGTTTGCATCTGGAAAATATTTATTCACATAAAGCTCCTCAAAGTAGTCAATATACGTTCGATTGAGCGGCTCGTTTTTAACATCTTTATAATAAAAGGTTAAATTAATAAGATAATTTTGTAAAAAACTTTGCTCATAGCCAAATTCGTATGTAACTAATTTCCCCATTTCAAGATCAGGCGTTGGGACAATTGCTGAACCGGGCGAAACGGTTAGATTATAAAGGAAATGAATATTTGGTCGCTGGTAAAAGTGTCCATAATTAAAATAAAGCTTGCTATTAACCGTAATTGGAAATGCCACTCCGAGACGAGGTGATATTTTTAATTGTGATTTATTTTTTGATGTTGGCCAACCAGGAGGCTGATCAAGCATCTCGCGGAACTCGACCCATTTCTCCCACGAAGCAAATTTTCCCGGTAAATATTGATAAGTTATGTTATAAAAATCAGCATAATCTGAATCCAATGGATGGTCAACAACATAAGCCTTTTTGTTGGGATTGAAGTAATCAAGCCGCAGCCCCACGTTGGCGATCATGCCTTGAAACTCCAGTTTGTCCTGGAAATATATACCGAGCTCCAGCGGTTTCACAGTAAAATATTGCCAGGTGTCAGGAGTCCAGCTTTCTTCAGATTGCAGCCAGGTGCCTGAATTAACAGATAGATAGTTATATTTAAAATTGAAGCCAGCCCCGATCTGGTGATGTCTGCCCACCTGTGCCGTGAGATCACCCTTCAAATTTAGCATCCAGGAATAGGTTGAATCGGCTGCTTGAAGTCCGCCATAGAGCCAGAAGAGATTATTAATATCTGTCAGCCAATTTGTTGAAGCATTGGGAGAACCTCCACTCGGGACGTTCAGCACCCGAAACGTATCAACCATGGTCCAGGCGTCTGCCCTGGTTGTGTCCAGGCGGAATGGTGTAACTTCGTGATCAGCATAGCTAAATTGTAAGTCTAAATTATAAAACATCTTTGGCGAAACGGTATGTGTAAAATTTGCACCACTAATAATATAGCGTTGATCATAAAGCTGTAATCGACTCTTGTTAAACATTTGATTGAAGCCATTGGAACCGCCCAATAATCTTGCTTGCTGCTCTACGGATACCGATGTGCTGCTCAGGAAGTTAAAACGGCTGGAGTTATCAATTAATGCTCCTCCCATGGTTGAGGGACTGCCAGCCGTTAAGGTATTGACTTTTGCATACATTCCATTTAATGATAGTTTCATATTCGAGGAAATTCTGGAAGTAATTTTAAGCTGGCTATTCCAATCAAGATAATTATCCATTTTCCCCATGGGAAAGGCGAATTGAGTATTTTCATATTTTCCAGCTAACAGAAATGTCGATTTTTGAAAATATTCACCGATTAAAGGAATCCAGCTTCCTGGCATGGGCCCGGTAATTGTGCCTTCAACAAATACATCCGATTTATTGGCGAACTTATATTGTGGATGTTGCAGAAGCCACAATTGTCTTTTTTGTTCTGCTGTTAAACGTGTTCCTTTTGGTAAACCGATAGCTTCATAATTCTGATTGCCTTCTCTTGAATTTTTCCATCCTCGAAAATGCTGCAACTCTTCAGGGACAGTCGTATCACCCACGGTTCCTGTCCAGGCAAAACCATTCTCTGATGTATCAGCAAAAACTCGATAAATCCACGAATTCTCACTCCAGGGATTATCTCCAAAGAATTTTCTTTGATTTGACGGTGTGTAGTCCATTTTTAGAGAAAAACTATATTTTTCTCTGCTCCCTTCTTTTGTAACCACATTAACCAGACCGGATCGAAAACCGCCGTATTTTGCCTCAAAGCCGCCAGTTAACACCTGTAGTTCTTCTACTGATGTGGAATTGAGGGACAAATAGGAGTTTTCCGAGCGTGGATCGCGAACCGAGATTCCATCAATACGAACATCGGTTTCACGAATGGCACCCCCTCGAATGCTGAGTCCATGACCATCACTTCCGGCTACCAATTCCACACCCTTAATTTTATTGATGAATTCATCCACTCTCAGCACTGGTGCTTCTGCAATTCGTTCGCTGATTATAATTTCCTGTGTTCCAGAGACATCAGGTTTGATGATTTCTCTTTCCGCCATGACCTGAATTTCGCCCATTTCAATCACTTTTGGCTCCAGTGCAAAATCTACTGTTGTTGTTCGGTCGATATTTACACGAATCCTTTGAACAACGAGATTGTCATAACCCATCATGGATGCTTTGATGTTGTAAGTAGCTGGGGGGACATTTAAAATGACAAAATAGCCATCAACATCTGACGCGGCTCCCAATGTCATTTCAAGCTTAACTTCTTTGCCAAATTGCCAAATACTCTCGATGAATACGTTAGCGCCTGCTAAAGGCTGTTTAGTTTCTTTGTCAAAAACTCTACCTGAAATCTTACCATTGGCTGCGAATCCATCGATAGAAAAACTGACAAACGAAAAGAAAATAATGGCGATGATGAGTTTAGATATTAATGTTTCGTTTTTACACATAACAAATTCCTCCTATAAAGAGAGGTAATTGATTAAATCGCTAATTGTTTATTCGATAAGTTATAAAAAGATATATTTAAAAAGAATATTGACTTGTTTCGAAGGGCTATTATATGAAAATGATGAATATCATTCAATCTGTTTATGAACGAAAATAATCGATCCCTGCATTTCCTTGGAAAGATTTGCATATTTAATATTGAGGAATAGACTGAATTCACTTCTGAACTAAAGTTTAGTTGCAAAGTTTATAAGTAGCCTATCTTAGGTGATGTTCATTCTAATATAGCTATTTGTTTACAGTTTGTCAAGTGACTTTTTATGTTAATAAAATTTTTTTCTTGAAATGGGTGGTTTATTTTACTATATTACTCAACATTTTTTGACATTTAACAATAATTGATTAGAAAAAATTAAGGATTCAAAATGAAAGTAATCGGTCTCGATCTTGGAGGCACAAAACTAGCTGCTGCTTTATTCAATGAAAATGGTAAAATTTATCATAAAGAAGCGACAGCTTTAGGGAAACGACAGGGAAAAGAAGTCGAGGCACTTATCAAACAACAAATCCGAAAATTACTATCGATTGCGGAATCGGATAAATTGGAAATAAAAGCGCTTGGTATTTCAGTACCTGGGATATATTACTCAAAAACAGGTCATGTTTGGGCGCCGAATATTCCGGGATGGACTTATTATCCACTTTTACATGAAATTGGTCCCATGACTGAAACTCACAAAATCAAGATTAAAATTGATAGTGATCGGGCTTGTTATATCCTGGGAGAAACCTGGCAAGGAATAGCTAAAGGATGTAAAAATGCTGTCTTTCTTGCTGTGGGCACTGGCATTGGAGCTGGAATTTTGATCGAAGGAAATGTTCTACGTGGAAATAGTGATATTGCTGGCGCTATCGGCTGGATGGCTTTGGATCGACCTTTCCGAAATGAATATAAAACCTGTGGATGTTTTGAATACTATGCTTCCGGAAATGGTATTGCTAAAGCAGCACAGATATTACTTAATAACGACTATAATTATTCAGGAATCTTCAGAGAGAAAAATATCGAACGGATCTCATCACACGATGTATTCGAAGCATATAAGATACAGGATCGTATCGCCACGAAAATCTTGAATGAATGCATAGCATATTGGGGGATGGCGGTGGCAAACCTTATTAGTTTATTCAATCCTGAAAAAATAATCCTCGGTGGTGGCGTGTTTGGACCCGCGGCACAATTTTTAGATCAAATTAAACAAGAGGCTCAGCAATGGGCACAGCCGATTAGCATCCAGCATGTAAGTGTGGAAATATCCACCCTGGGTGGTGATGCTGGACTGTTTGGTGCAGGGAGATTAGCTTTTTTAGCGCTAAATGAAAAAAATTGATTTAACATCTGGAAAGTAAGCATCTTGCTTGTGACATTCGCGATAGTAATGTAAAAATCAATAAACAAATTGGAAGTCCGGGATACAGCAACAGACAAATATTCATTTGAAAGGATTTGATAATGTACAATCGAAAACTCGTTTTCACCGCTGCCTGTCTTGGCATGTTAATATTCGGTATTGTTCTGACTACGTTGGGTGCTATCTTACCTTTTATCACCGAAAAATTTGGTATTGATAAAACCAGTGCTGGTTCCCTCATGTTGTTGATGTCTTTTGGGATTCTTATTGGCTCTTTAATTTTTGGTCCGATTGTGGATCGCCATGGCTACAAAAAGCTTTTAATTATTTGTGTCATACTCATTTTTATCTGTCTCGAAATCATCGCTTATGCACCAAACCTAAGTTTGCTCAGGCTGGCAATTTTTATCGTTGGATTGGTCGGCGGGGTGATAAATGGTGGGACTAATGCTCTGGTTGCTGACATCAGCAAGGAAGGAAAAAGCGCTGAGTTAAGCGTCCTGGGAATATTCTTCGGAATCGGAGCTATCGGTGTTCCCCTCTTTATGGGCTCTTTGCTTAAGTATCTAACCTACTATCAGATTATGGCAGGTATTGGTTCGATCGTTATTCTTCCGCTATTGTTTTTCATTCTCCTCCGTTTCCCATCTCCAAAACAAGCTCAGGGGTTCCCCATCAAAGAAGGATTGAGCTTGCTCAAAGAAATCACTCTGATTTTATTTGGTATAATTTTATTCTTTGAAAGTGGGATGGAGATCACTGTTAGCAGTTGGTCTGCTTTATTTGTAAAAGAAGAATTGGCAATAACAGCTAATAAAGCAGTGCTCTATCTTTCGTTTTACTGGCTCGGAATTGTATTAGCTCGTCTGGTACTCGGCTATATTTTAAAAAAGATATCTTCTATGGTTGTTCAATTTACCAGTGTTGGCATCGCTTTTGTCGGCGCATTGTTCATGTTATTCTCAAATCATCTGCACTTATCAATTGCTGGTTTATTTTTATTGGGTTGTGGCTTTGCCGCAGGATATCCAGTAATGCTGGGCTACATCGGCAACCTTTATCCGAAATTATCTGGAACCGCGTTTAGCATCGTTTTTGTGATGGCATTGATTGGTGGAATGATTCTTCCCTACCTGACAGGGATTTTAGGACAATCGCTCGGCTTACGAACCTCGTTTATCATCATTCCGATTAGCCTGTGCTGTCTGGCAATTCTGTTTGGGATTGTATTAAAAAGAATGCCATATTCAAATCTGTCGAAATGAAATAAAATATAAAAATCTTTACACAGAGTTCACAGAGTATTGTATTTTTTTTTATTCTTTCTTTATTACCTCAGTGATTCAGTGGTTCTTTGTGCTCTCTGTTTCCCAAATTAAAACTTAAGGAGCTTCAAATGTTAGCAAACATCTGGCTGGACAAAGCAAAAAATGTAATGGATCAAATCTCGAAAACGCAAATGGTAAATATCAAGAATGCTGCTCAAGTGATGGCGGATTCAATCGCTGCTGATCGTTGGGTACATACTTTTGGTTGCGGACATGCCACACTGCCTGTCGAAGAAATGTACCCCCGTATTGGTGGATTTGTTGGCTTTCACCCAATGATCGAACTGCCATTGACATTTTTCACGCACATTGTTGGTGAAATGGGGATTCATCAATTTCTCTTTTTAGAACGAGCTGAGGGATTCGGAAAAGAAGTAATGAAAAGCTACAATTTCGATCCCAGAGATACGATGTGGCTATTCTCCCACTCTGGGATTAATAACGTGAATATCGACATTGCATTAGAAGCTAAGAACATCGGGATGAAAGTTGTAGTGGCTGGAGCAGCTTATTCCTTCAAAGATAAACAGACCCGTCATTCCTCAGGGAAAAGACTTTTTGAGATCGCCGATATTGTCATTGATACCTGTGTTCCATCTGAAGATGCCGCTGTTCCTTTGAAAAATCATTATGATAAAGTGGGACCAATTTCAACCATTGCCTTTATCACCGTTGTCTGGATGACCACTACCAATGTTGCTGAAATTCTTGCTGACAAAGGTATTAAATTGTTTATTCATCCTTCACACAACCTGCCTGGAGATACCACTGCTCGAGAAAGGTTGGATAGTGCGTTGAAAGAATACAAACGAAGAATCGCAGGAGTTTAAATAGCGCTAATTTATGATTAGATTTTGATGGGGATTTTACAATTGCTAATGTTTCATAAATATAATTCAACGCAGCGGCGCAGAAATCACAGAGTTACGCAGAGTATTTTATTATTTTTTCTGTATCATCTGCGCCTCTGCGTTTTATAAATATTCCATAATATCATCTATCAGCAAACTTTGGCTGACGCTTCTCAATAAAAGCTGAGACTCCCTCTCTCATGTCCTCAGTTTCACAAATTTTACCGAACAATTTTGCCTCATACTTCAGTCCATCCTTAAGCTTCATCTCATATCCGGTTTTAATCGAATCAATTGCAGTGGCAACTGCCACCGCACCTTTAGATGCAATCTTTTTCGCCACACCAACGGCTTGCTTCACAACATCTATATTCGGTACAACTTTATTGACCAGCCCAATGCGATAAGCTTCCTGGGCTGAAATTCGATCCCCCGTCAAAATCAGTTCCATTGCCTTCGATTGATTTGTTAATCGAGCCAGACGCTGGGTTCCGCCGAAGCCAGGGATAATGCCAAGATTGATTTCAGGCTGTCCTACCTGGGCTCGATCTCCACAAATTCTTAAATGACAGGCCATTGCCAGTTCCAGTCCACCGCCGAGACACATTCCGTTAATAGCGGCAATAAATGGTTTGGGTGAATTTTCAATCTTACTAATAATCTCATGCCCTTTCAGACATATTTCCTCACCCTCTTTGGCGTTCTTCAGGGTATTAATCTCATTAATATCAGCACCAGCGATGAAGAACATCCCTGCCCCAGTAATCACTGCTGCTTTAATTTCTTTGTTGGAAATCACTTCATCAATAACCTGGCTCAATTCATCCATGGTTGGCGTATTTAATGCATTTGCCGGTGGATGATCGATCACGATTGTTGCGATCCGATCTTCGACAGTCATTTTTATGAATTGTAATTCCATGATTAACTCCTTTCCCTTTTTTCTTTTTAAAAATTTCCTGCTTGATTATACTCATCGGAAAGTGGTTTTAGGATTAACATTCCTGTCATGCCTGTGAATACAGGCATCTCCTAAGTACATGTGAATAATAAGATTCCTGCATTCGCAGGAATGACATTTGAATAAATTCGATAATCCTAATACCACTTTGGTATTAGGATATTAAAGTCGGTTGTCAGTTGTTAGTAGCCAGTAGTCGGTGGTTATTAGTTAGTAATCTATTGTTCGTTCTTTTTTTTGAAAAAAGTCCTTTATAAAAGATGGATCAGCTATTGCTAAAAATATATTGTTAGCAAGTTTCTTTTTGGGTAAGCTGCTACTGATCACTGACCACAGCCAACTGACTAATGTGTATAAAATCCCCGTCCCGTTTTTTCTCCCAACAGTCCGGCAGCCACCATCCGTTTCAACATGTGCGCGGGCCAGAATCTAAATCCCAATTCATTTTTAAATTTTTCCAATCCTTCCAGAACCATATCCAAACCAACTTTATCTGCATATTTTAAGGGACCACCAATCTCCTGAGGAAAACCGGTCCCTGCCATCATGGCAATATCGATATCAGTTGCTGAGGCAATTTTCTCTTGAAGTACCAAAATTGCTTCATTGACCATGATATATAATAGGCGTTCTGGCGAGAAAGATGTCTTTTTTAATCCCTCTTTCTGTTGAATCTGTTTGATAATTTCTTGCAACTGGTTTTCGGATCCATCTTCATCGTAGAAACCTGCGCCAGATTTTTGACCCAGACGACCTTTTTCATAAAGGACATGATTCAAATTGGCAACAGGCATACGGGGACCATAAGCATTTTCCATGATCTGGGCGACTTTGAAACAAACATCCAATCCCAGCATATCCGACAGAGTGAACGGTCCCATGGGCATACCAAAACCGACCATGGCTTGATCGATTTCAGTCGCAGTGGCTGCACCTTCCTGCAACGAAATGACAGCTTCGGTAATGTAGGGCATAAGCAACCGATTGACCAGAAAGCCCGGGCATTCTTCCACTCGGACTGCCAATTTACGTAATGATTCTGAAAACGCCATCACATCCATCACTGTGTCTTCCGAAGTCTGCAATCCTGGGATCACCTCAACCAATTTCATCACATGGGCAGGATTGAAAAAATGTATACCGATAACTTTTTCTGGACGCTTTGTCGCCGATGCAATTGCTGAAATCGATAGTGCTGAGGTATTAGTTGCCAGAATGGTACTTTCAGGACAAACATCATCCAGTTCTTTGAAAACTTGTTTTTTAATATTAATATCCTCTGGTACAGCTTCAATAACGATATCCACATCAGAAAATTCATCATAAGTACTTGTGCCTGTTGCTAAAGCAATCTTAGGTTCGATCTCACTGGACGACATTTTACCTTTCTTTACCCGCGATTCATAGATAGACCGCACTTTGTCCAATGCTTTCTGGACGGCGATATCATCTATATCTTTGATCACAACCGGTATACCAGAATAAGTGATTACCTGTGCGATTCCTCCTCCCATGGCACCACCGCCAACAACGGCTGCTTTATAGATGTACATAGTTAACTCCTTCCATCGAAATTTAACAATTACCAATTCACCGTTAGTTAATTAAAAAATCTGGAACTTAAACTCGTTCAATCACAATCGCTCCTCCCATTCCCCCTCCGACACACGCTGCAGCAATCCCCAATTTTCCATCTCGATTTCTTAAGATATGCTGCAAAGTCACAACCAATCGAGCACCGGTAGCACCAACAGGATGCCCCAATGCAATTGCCCCACCATTCACATTGAATTTTTCATCTGGAATCTTTAGTTCCCGTTGACTGGGAATCGCCTGGGCGGCAAATGCTTCATTGATTTCAAAATAATCAATATCCTCAATCTTTAATCCAGCTTTTTTTAATGCTAATGGTACCGCATAAATAGGTCCCTCACCCATATAAGCAGGGCTAATAGCAGCATAACCGTATCCTCTAACGTAAAACTCTGGTGTAATACCCAGCTCTTTCGCTTTTTCCTCAGTCATCACGAAGAGTGCTGCTGCACCATCACTAATTGGGCAGGCATTTCCTGGTGTTACGGTACCATTTTCCTCTTTAAAGATTGTCGGATAGAGTGACAACATCTGTTTGGTTAGCCCGATATTAATGCATTCATCCTCAGCAAAGGTTTCAGGAGCGACATCTCGACCAGCCATTTTTTTGGGAATCTGCATGACGATAATTTCATCTTTAAATTTGCCTTCACGAGTGGCACGAAAAGCTTTTTTATGACTCTGAATTGCAAATTCGTCCTGCTCCTCACGAGTGATGCCGTATTTCTCAGCCACATTTTCAGCAGTTCGTCCCATGATTTGGTTGACAATCGGATCAGTCAATCCCTCCCAGAGCGTGTCGATCAATTCACCATTTCTTAATCGATAACCAAACCGAGCTTTTCTGAGCACATAAGTCGCATTGGACATACTTTCTGTACCACCGATTAGAAATAAATCTCCATCTCCGGTCTGAATTGCCTGATAAGCTGAAGTGATCGCCTGAATGCTGGAGACACAATTTCGTTGCACGGTATAGGCAGGTACGTAATCAGGCACACCTGCCATCAATGCGGATACTCGAGCGATGTTTGGTGCATCCGAGCCTTGAATAATGCAGCCAGCAATCACATCATCGATGATGGCAGGATCAATATTGATTCGTTTGATCGCTTCTTCAAACACTATTTTCAACAACTCCTGAGCTGTAATATCCCGCAATGCTCCACCGAAATTTCCAATCGGTGTTCGCACACCCCTGGTAAGAATAACTTTTTTCATGGACACCTCCAAATTAATATATTTTCAATAAATCATATTTTTCTTCAATAAGCTTTTTTTAACGCAAAGATCGCTAAAAAGACGCTAAGTACACAAAGGATTTAATTTTATAATTTGTTGACTAATCTTTTAATTCCATCTTTCAAAAATGGTAGATTAAAGTTAATAAGTAAACCCAATTTTCTATTACTTAATTTCAAGTATGTTAAAACTTATGCAATATGAACAGGGCTAATTGCCTCGATAGATTTTATTTCTACAATCACCTTATCTTCCACAAGCAAGTCAATCCGATAACCAATATCATATTTAATATCTTTATAAATTAAAGGCAGTGCTAACTGACGCTGGCAATTTAGACCTTGAATATTTAACTCTCTTTCAAGGCAAGTTTCATAAGTGGATTCTAATAATCCAGGACCTAAAATTTTGTGGACCTCAATTGCTGCCCCAATAACTTTGTTTGAAATCTCGTTTTCTGTCATATCAATTCCTCCCTTTGAAAGCTTTTCTCAGCGTACTTTGCGCCTCCTTCGCGACCTTTGCGGTTAAATAAAATTACTTAACTTCCACCTCACCCCGCCAATACCGCAATTTCCCAATCCCAGCCGCATCCGGGCTGCCGTCGAAAGCCAGGCCGTACTGGGCAGGCTTGCGATCCAACAGCCATTGGTTTTTGTATTTGATATTAATCAAATTGACTGCTGTGTACGCCAGCTTGTTGCCCTGCATTGTCGCAAACAGGAAATCGCCATTGGTTTCCAGAACGCCGTAGCCGATACGACCAGACTCATACGTGTACTTGGGTCTGCGCCAATCACGAACCATATCCATACGCAGATCGCGTTTTGCCCCAATAATTATTTTCCTGTCGCCATCACTGATTTCTATAGCAAGACCTGCATCCTTTGGACCGGTTTCGATCAATTGAATTTTATCGAGCCATTTTTCAGGAGATTCTTTAGCTGAATGCGGAATCAACACTGTTACAAATCCGATGTGCTGTCCCAACTCAAAATGCTGTCCTGTCATTTGATAGATGACGAATTCATCCTGGTAATAGCGTTTCTCTTGTTCAACACCTTCCAGACAATAATGCGTATGGGGAAACATAATTAACAGATTTTCATCGGTCGGAAGTGCCAATCTCTGAAGCGAATCGTAGACAGTGTCGTACCAGTGATCTCCCTGGGCGACTATTTTTCGAGTATGCCATAAATTGGCAGCCGTAAAAAATTCCTCGATTCTGGCTTTGAACACATCGAAAACCACGAACAGTTCGGGCGTTTTGATATACGTAATAATCCGATCCCACTCATATCCAAGCTTATCGTCGATCAAGCGTGTACGGCTATAATCGAATTCAGGGAGGGTGATAAAATCTACCTTTTGCGTTCGAACAAGGCGATAAGAACCGGCATTATGGAAAAAATCGAGTATGGATTGCCCTGGTACTGCATCGCGCATCTGGTAGCGATATTCACCCTGTTTCTGCCCCATCCAGATTTTTTCCTGGCGTACACAAAGGCGATTATGAAAATAATCCTGTCGATATGCGCCAAAGGGACCGCTGGGCATGTACTCCCGATAGCCACCGTCGTGCAGCAATACAGAGCCGTTTTTCATTAGCAATGGAATACTATTTTCATCAGCATGACCGTGAGTCATTTTTTCTTCTTCGACAGGAATGGTATCTCTCAGGTAATCTCGAAAGTTCAATCCGCCATCACCTTCATCACGATAGTTCAGCAGCAGGTAAGTGGAATTCGGCTTCCAGCCATTCCGAAAAACGATCTTTTTGCCCTGCACATCTTCCATCACTTCTTCGCTTAATTCAGTCGGTGGTTCAGCATTTAGTTCATCCGTACCGTAACGATAGCAATCAAGCAACAGGTAAGCTAATCCGACGTTTTGTTCCTTTTCAAAATCAATAAATTTAGCCGCAATAGTGCTAGCTGCCCATTTCAAATGAGGATTGTTGTAAGCCCTGGCAGCAGCCTCAAAAAAGACCAGGAAACGATTCCAGCCAGACTGCCAATTTGCATCGCCGAAATCGGGAATCATACCAGCGGGACACATCAGGTGCAGAAAGTACCGGGCATAGTAGTACATCTCAGGCGTTTGAAAAAGATCGTCCACTTTATCCAATGCATCGGCATATCCCAACAGCGAATACAGCCAGATCGCATGATAGCCCATGGCATCCTCGATTTCCCAATTTCCCCAATTATCATACCCAATCGATTTTTCCAGCATGCGCCAGGTTTTTGCCTGGGGATGATCTGGCACCGCACGAACCGCCCAGGCTATGCACTCTGCCCTTAAAATACCGCGATTCATTGCACCCCACTCCTGCGTTCTCAAAGAATATTTCATGCTCTGTTCAATCCAGTCTTCGATTTTGTGCTGTTCTGCTTTATTGATAAATCCTTTTCTTTTCAGGAAATCATAAGGACGAAGATATCGCATAGTGGTAAAAATGCTGGGCAGGGGAGGAACTCCTTCTTCATAATCAATTCTGAGTTCAGTCACTTTATCGGTATACACTTTGGCAAAGTCACCGTAATTTAAAATTACTTTTTTAGCGCGATTTGCATATTCGCTATTCCCCTCCAATTCGTACAAATAGGCATAAATAGTTGCCATTTCAAGCAGATTCCCTGGAGGTTGGTACCCGAACACGTGATCTGGATCTAAATTCTCTTTCCAGTTTTCCACAATGGAATCGTATCGTTCCCATGTTAAATTAGCAGCTGTACGGGAATACTCAAGGTATTTCTCAAGCGGTACTGGTTGAATCGCAAACAGACTGGAAACCTGGATTGATAAAAGAATTACCGAAATACAAACCAATTTTTGCATTAATTTCTCCTGTTGGTTTATCACCTCAAATATGATTTAAATTGACAGAAAAACGCACATCTTTAAGGAAATGTTTCTTCAGAACTTTGTTTCTGATCATTTATCATTCCCTTGATAAAAATATCAGCTAACATTTGTCCTGACAAAGAGAGACTATATCTTTTATTCTTCGACAAAACCCAAAATCCTGAAAGTTCATCCAGGGCACCAAATAGTATGCGTTTTGCAATCCCCGGTATAATTTCAGAACGGACTTCACCATTCTTTTGCCCTTGAATAATAATCGAAGAGATGATATTTAGATAATCATTAAGTTTTGTTCCCATATATTCTTTCATAAATTTATGACTTTGGCGCAATTCAATTTGAAGCACCTCAGCCAAATCCCTATTCGTTGCAATTAAATCCAGGTGAATTTGAATGAATTTTGTAATTCTATTTTCAAAGCCCTCTTCCTTTGCAACTTCCTCTTTCATTTTTCGGATAATCTTAGTCATCTCTTCTTCAAACAACGAAATCAAGAGATCATCTTTATTTTTAAAATACAGGTAAATTGTACCATCAGCAACATTTGCCAATTTAGCGATTGTAGATATTTTTGAATTGTAAAATCCATACTGTGCGAAAATCTGGGTAGCTGCTTTTAAAATTCTGTCCCGTTTATTATCACTATTCTTTTTTCGAATTGCCATAGTTCCTTCTCATTTCAAATTTGATGCTTTCTAATGATTTTACTTACTGAATGAGTGCTCATTCATTAATTTACAACTTTTATTTTGAATGTCAAGCTATTTTTATTCTTAAAATTTATTAAGTTAAAAAAAAATTTATTTTCCAAAATATTTCTTGACATTTTGATAATTTTATCTTATTATTAAGGGCATTTATTATAATTTTTTTTGAAAAATAAGTTGATGAAAATTGTTTTCAAAGGTTTGTTCATCTTTTATGAATTCATTAAAATACGAATATCCTAACATTCTTTATTTTTTCAATATATTAACATTAATAGGGAAATTTAATTAATTATATTTCAAAATTATTATTGACCCATGAACCTTCTTCATGGATTTTTTTTTATTAGAGGATACATTATCTATAAAATTATTTGGAATTCATTTTTTTATCATTAAGCAGCGATTAACTGATAAAATATCTTTTTCACTAACAAGATGTAACTATTAAAATTATGCGAACTCATCAAAAAATCCAGATAACCAATTTGTTACTTCTTATTTTAGGATTTATCATACTTCTCAGTTGCGAAACTGATCATGGTTTAGAACCGATTCGAAGTGGAATTAGCGGAACAATAAAATATATCGGTAAATGGCCACCAAATACCGCCGAAGTTAGATTGGTTGCTGCGACAAAATTCCCCCCTTCTGATCTGGAAGACCTGATTATTGGTGATATTCTACCAATTGGCGGTGATACGACTGACTACACATTTTATTTGAAACAGGGAGATTATTACATTGGTGTGGTTTGGCGAGAACGCGAAGCAGCGTGGGGAATCCAGAGCATTTTTGGAATTTACTTCGAGGGAGACAATAAATTCTCCCCGGGTTTAGTAACAATCCCGGATGATTACAGCATTATTCCAAACAAAAATATCGAAGCTGACTTCGCTAATGCAAAAAGAGCCAGCAATAGCCGCATTTCCGGAACAGTTACTTTTATCGGTAATTGGCCGGATAGTTCTGAAAACGTTATGGTAATTGCGGCAAATAAATTCCCACCAGAATCTTTACTAAATTTTAGCTTTAGTAGCTTGCTACCAGTAAATATGGATTCAGTTAACTATTTTATTTCTGCAGCTCCAGATACCTATCGTGCTGTTGGAGCTGTCCTAAAATTGATTGATAAACCCTGGTCGTTGGAAAGCATCATTGGCATTTGTTTTGAGGGGAATCCACCAAAGCCAAAAGAAGTAATTGTACCCGATGAAAATAGTTTAATTGAAGGCATTAATTTTCCAGTTTATTTTCGGTAATAATTGTTCTATAGTTAAAGTATAAAATAGAGATTTTTATATGATGTCTAAACGAATATTAGTTTTTATTATCTCGTTAATCATTTTTCCGGTAAAAATGATTTTAGGTCAAACCAATAATAATTACGGTTCGCTGGTCGGGAAAATATCTGATGTTACAACCGGAGATCCCTTGCCAGGGGCAAATATCATCCTCATGCAAACGCTGATGGGGGCGTCAAGTGATCTCGAGGGTAACTTTTCTGTGAATAGGATACCAATAGGCAACTACCAGGTTAAAGCCACAATGATGGGCTATAAAAGTAAAGTCATCCCTGTCGCTATAAATCCTGGTGAAAAAGCCAACATCGATTTTAAACTTGAAGAAACCGTCATCGAAAGTCCTACCTTAATCGTAACTGCCAGTAAAAAAGCTCAAAGTTATCAGGACGTGCCCAATAGTGTTTCCATTATTTCATTGAAGGAAATTGAGAGACGAAATAAAACTTACCTGAACGAAGTTTTAGAATATACACCTGGAGTTTACATGATGGAGGGCGATGTGAACATTCGCGGTTCCTCGGGATTTAGTCTCGGAGCTGGTAGTCGTGTTCTGCTTCTCGTCGATGGAATTCCAATGATGCCAGGAGATAGCGGTGATATTAAATGGGACATCATTCCGTTATCTCAAATTGAACGCGTAGAAATTGTCAAAGGAGCAGGTTCTGCACTGTATGGATCACATGCCTTGGGCGGTATTATTAATATCATTACTAAAGAACCGACATCAAAACCATCCACTCAAATTCAATACTCTGTTGGAATATACGATACGCCTTATTATTCAGAATGGAAATGGACAGATCGTCTGCTTAACTTCAATCAATTCGATATTACGCATTCTCAAAGCTGGGATAAGCTCAGTTTGCTCATCTCAGGTGGGAGAAAAGAGTCAACCGGCTATCGACAAAATGGTTCTTACAGTTACTACAACCTGCTGGGGAAAATGAATTATAAATTCAATCCACAATCGTCTCTTTCGTTACAAGCCAATTGGACCGGTGGGGATTATGGTGAAATTTTCTTGTGGCGTAATCAACATCATGTTTACCTGATGCCAATTCCATCAGTTGGAGACTGGGTAAAATCTCAAAGATTTAGCCTCAACGGAGTCTATCGACAACTAATTAACTCAAAATTCACCTACAAAATAAGAACTTCATATTTTTATAATGACTTTCAACATTATCACCATGACAATAACGATTATTCAAAAGCGAATAAACTTGGTGTAGAACTTCAAGCTGATTATATACTTGACAATATTAACACCATAACGATGGGAATTGAAGGAATTTACGATAGAACGAATTCAATAATATGGAGTAGTCACGATGCCTACACCTGGGCTGGATATATTCAGGATGAGTTAAAATTTCTCCAATCAGTTACATTAACAATTGGTGGTCGATTCGATTATCATACTGTGGACACCGGCGTAGAAGATAGTCAGTTAAATCCAAAATTAGGATTAAGTTTTAAACCCACTACAAGCACTACAATACGAACTTCAATAGGTCGGGGATTTCGAGCGCCAACAATGGCAGAGATGTTTACCGAAACTTTCACATCAGGTTTTCGAGTGATAAGAAATCCTAATTTGAGAGCTGAGAACGCCTGGTCTTACGAGGTTGGCATGAATCAAGTCGTTTCAGATAAACTGATTTTAGATTTAGCTCTCTTTCATAATGACTATAAAAATTTCATCCAACCAAAACCTGATGTATATCAGACAATTCAGTTTCTCAATGTTCCAGATGCCAGAATTCGAGGCTTAGAATTTACCTTAAAAGGAAGCTTTTGGAAACGACATCTCTCCTTTAATCTGAATTATACCTACATGGATCCCATTGATCTGGATACAGGAGAAACCTTAGCATACAGACCTCGTCATCTTTTCACGTCGGGGTTAACTTTCAGTTACTCAATTGCTGAAGCAGGAATAGACTATAGATATGTAAGTCGGTTGGAGAAAGTAGAGGTCTATCCTAATGATGATCGTGCATCACAAAAAGTTTGGGATGGTAGAATTGCTGCACATCTTATGGGTTTTAAATTTTCATTTAATATAAATAATATGTTTCAATATAATTATATTCAGATAGAACGAAATATTGCACCACAAAGAAACTATGTGTTTACCATAAATCGAGAATTTTAGAGTGTGAGATAAAATAAGTCCCTTAATTAAAAAAATGTATGCACAGTGAAACGGTCAAAAATTTAAATTTTTTAGTCGATTACATAAAAATTGAAGAGGAGGTGATACAAACAAAAGCTAAAATTCGTGGAGTGGAGTGGAAGGTAAACATCAGAATCAAGAAACAAACACAATTATAAACCTTAACCTAACCTGTAAGGGAGGTAAAAAATGAAACGATTTACATCCTTCGGAACTTTTATTATTGTTATTTTCTTAACGACTTCTCTGTTTGCTTCAGGAGTTGCTTTAACAGGAATTGGTGCGAGAGCTACTGCGCTGGGAGGTAACTTTCGAGCTATTGCCAGTGACTGGAGCGCCATGTTCTGGAATCCTGCTGGAATCGCTCAAATTAAGGGTTTTCATGTTGGGGGTAGTTTTGAGCTTATAATGCCGGGGGCAAAATACATGTTAGCTCAAAATTTACCTCCTTTTTCAGTTTATAGAACTACCGAGTTTGAAAATGAGCCCAAAACATTCCCAATTCCTGCTGCTGGATTTGTTTACGGCACCGAAAAGATGAGCTTCGGTTTGAGTTTTTTTGCCCCATTTGGTTTAGGCTCTAAATGGGATGCCATGAACACTAATGCTTATAACAGCGCATACCCAGAATTTGAATTCGAAGATGACTTGCAAGTCATTGATATTCATCCAACTTTTGCTTATCAAATTAACGAAAAGTTATCAGTTGGCGTAGGATTCAGCTTTACTTTATCCGACATTTTAATTCGTAAACCGACGACAACTCCCAACCCATTGATATTTGAGCCCCAATTAGAACCCTTGAGAGGTATTCTTACACAAAATCAATTGGGAAGTCTGCTTTCATCAAATTTTAACCATATATTAACCGACACAGAGTTAAAGGGAGATGGTACAAACTTCGGATTCAACTTCGGATTAAAATACAACATCAATGAAGATCTTTCGTTCGGTATATCCGGGAATTACTACAATGATGTTTCACTAGATGGGAAAATTAACGCAAATACGTATGGAGCAGTTATCAGTCAAGCTGAATTTACGGGATATAAAGGAATTCTCGATCAAATGCTTGCTGGCGGGCTTCTCCCATCAGATCAATATCAACAACTGTTAGGTATATACAGTGGTCAAAAGATTCCCAAATACACTGATGAAAAAGGGGATGCTACTTTGCCCCTGCCTATGACGATTGGTGGTGGTTTTGCGTTCACTGGAGTAGAGAATCTGTTAATCAGTGCCGATGTTTCCTGGACCCAGTGGTCATCGTGGGATCTCATCGAAATCGATTTGGAGAACGGTGATAAGATCGAATTGGTGGAGAAGTGGGATGATGCGATCCGTTTTGGCCTGGGATTGGAATATAAGGTCATGGATCCGTTAAAATTAAGAGCTGGCTATTATACCGAGCCAGGTGTAATCCCTGATCAAACCTTGACCATAACCATCCCAGATATTAACCGTCGACATGCAGTTAGCCTGGGAGCAAGCTATTGTGTTGGTTCATTAAACTTGTTTGCCAGTTATGAAAAAATCTTGATTGGAGACCGCACCGTAGACGCCCCCTGGAACTATAATGCCGCTTCGTTGGGATATGATAACATGGCTGGAACATACAAAATGGACGTGAATAATATCATGTTCGGTTTAGGAGTCAACTTCTAAATTAAAAAATAGTTGTGTTATACAATCTCTTAAAAATTTAAAACCCCTCAGAGCTACTTAAATTCACTTTGAGGGGTTTATTTTAATGTATTGGAATTTCAAAATTCTAAAAAAACAAGGATACTGAATTCTGGATTCTCGATGCCTGATTTTGAAACATCCAGTATTTAGTAATTTTCATTAATCAATATGCGAAGCTGTATTCCAATATATTTAAGCTTCGACTTCGTTCAATGCAATGCGTCTCTAACGCCAGGATATTCGAACACTTGTTGAACAGTTTCATCCAGTAAGTCCTGCCAGTTGTTTTCAATTAAAAACATATTCTTCTGCACCAATTCCATTAGTTCAGGATGATTTTTCACCCCCTCTAAAATTACCCTTGGATCAGTTAAAGAATGTAATTTTAGAAGACTTCTGGCTAAAGGAAACAATCGATAGGCTTCTAATGCGGCTTGCTTAATGAATTGTTGCCCATATATTTTTGCATAGCGATTCAGCCCAATTCTTAAGTTCTCTTTATTCAAATTATATATCTTTGCCACTCTTTGAATAACATCCTCAAAATTGTTGTTTAAATACGACTCTGCCGATGAGAGCATTTTAATTAGCAACTCTTTTTTATCCCTAATGACAAAAATATCAAATGCGCATTGTAATATTCTTCTTTTCGGAATGTTCAGGGGGAAATTTATCTGAACCTGCCGGGATAATTGTTCAATAAAGCCTGTTTTGGGGATTTCATGGTAATCTCCATCAAAAACTATGCGTCCCAAAGTAGAATAATTATCGCATAAAATATGAAATATTGCACCCCACTCCAACGAACCGAACTCACTTAAATTATCTAAATAGGCTAAACTATGAGCTCTTGCCTGAAATTGCTCTCTTCCAAGGTGGGTCACAAAATCAGGAACTACATTTCCGAGAATTAATTCCCCCTTATCAATCGGGCTATTTCTTTGATTAATTTTTTTATAGGCAAGACTCAAAAGATATGTATGCGTGAAAGTAAGCATACCTATAATATATCATTTTTTCTCCTTTTTGCAATAAAAAAACCCTGAATCTTTATCAATCAACCAAGATTCAGGGTTTAAGAAATAATAAGATGAAATGAAATATGAGATGAATAGGAATCTAAGAAAACTAAAAATAATACCTTATTGGTTAAAGACTATTTGCATACTGTTGTGCTTTTTGATAATATTCACTGTCCGGATATTCGGTCATTAATTGATCAAACATCGCCAATGCTGTTTGTTTATCACCCAAACTAACATAACAGCGTCCTGCCATCAATAAAGCATCATCTTTTTTGTAAGATTCCTCATAAGATAATACTTTTCGAAAAGCATCCAGCGCCATTGAATAATCATGCTGCCCGAAATAACATTCACCGAGCCAATATTGACAATTACTTACCAACCTATGAGTCGGACTGGTTTCTAACAAACTACTAAATAAATAGATCGCAGCATCATATTCTCTGGAGTAGTAATGTTGTAAAGCTTGTTCATAACTGGATGAGAAATCAGCCAAATCTGCGTTTAACGAAGCTGCGAGTGCTCCTCCACGATTCCGAAGATTTTTCTCCAATTCTGTAATTTTCTCTTTTCTAATCGATAATTGTGTTTTGAGTTCCTCAATTTCAAATTCTTTCTGACGGATCGCGTCGTAAAGCTGATCAACCCTTGACTTAAGCCTGACATATTCTTCCATTGCCATGTTGGCATCACTGGCTTCATTATAACTATCTAAACCCTCAATAAGAGTATTTAGTTCACTATCTGGTGAATCCGCGGTACCTTCTCCTGAAATCTCTTCAATGGGTGATCTTTCTGTTATTTGTACTCCTTTTGTGCCTCCACTGGTAAAAGAAGGAGCTAAATAATATATAACGCCTCCCCTGACATTTAGGTAACCATCTTTGTCACCACTTCGCTTACCATTCAAATCATCACCAGTCGTTTGGCGATAATCTACATAAAAATCAAACGCCAAGCTCGGATTGACTTTGGCCTCCAATCCAGCACCAATAAAAATAGATCCATCAAAGAAACGTTCAGCAAAGCCGCTATAATGAAAATTGAACACTCCCAATCCCAAATATACGTAAGGTATTATGTCCTCTTCTGTAACTAAATTTACTGCACCTTTGACATCGAATGTGATCATATCAGTTATAAAAGAACTTTGATCATAAAAAGAGGTTCCGTCGCTTAATTCTCCATACCCCAGCGCTGCGACGCCAAATAGCCTTGGATTAAACTTATATCTTGCAAATGCTTCCATACTGAGACCAAAGCCAGTATGAGGATGTTCACAGTAAATTTTCTGTCCCCCAATATTAAAACCAAGACCCAACCGATTCGCAGTTAACATTTGTGCACTAAGATTCGAAGCAAGCAGCACAAAAAATAAGACTGCTACAAACATTAATCTGACATATTTCATTTTACACTCTCCTATTCTTCCCCCACCACAAGTTCAATCCACCAGATCACTTATCCCTATTTCATTTCATCAAAATTAGCTTTCTTCAAGATTTCATTTCAATTGTATTCAAAATACTCCTGTAAATCTATCGGCATCACATTTTTAATGGAAATTTTTTTATCCGCATAAATATTGTATGCCTTTATCAATTCGTCCATTTTTTGTTTTGTCTCTTTAACTGTTGTTATCGTCTTATCATAATCATTTTCATGGTTCCCATGTTTCAAATTCTTTCGTAGCTCTAAAATTGTATCGCCAATACGTTCAAAATAATATTTACTCATGGAGCTATTAATTAGTTCATCAACTTTTTCTTTAACCTCTTTCTCACGACCTGCCAAAATCTTCAAAGTATTCTTTAGATGAAACATATTCAGGTCTTGAACTAACTTCTCATCCTTTCCTAAATAAATAAATAATGCCGGGCAACGCTTATAATACTCTGTTTTAACAGCAATATTAGAAAGAAGATATTGCTCGATTACTATGCGCTCATTATTTGCAATTTCTCGATGGGAAGAATATCTCAACGAATTAGCCTCTTTCGAATATTCGACTCTCACTAATAAGTCTGAAAATGAAAAATACAACAGCTCTTTCATAGCATTTTTTTCACGAGTTAAAATTTATTTGTTTACAACCTAAAATATAGATTTGAAGTAACAAACATTATGCCAATTAATTTTTTGATTCATTAGAATCCTTAAAAATTGTTATATAGAGAATCAGATATAATTCGTTACCCAGCATAGTCTTATAAGTTTTTATTTTTTCAAGCTCAATAAAACACAAATGGGAATGTTATTTAATCTAACTCCTTTAAATAGGATCATAACTGTCTGCGTTGTTTCCATAAAATAGTAACTGTGTATTAAATGAAAACAGACGTATCGCTATGAATCATTTTTAAATTGTTAAGCCACTGAAAAATTTGATAATATGCATATTAATATATTTAATTATATTTTTTAATAAGCTTATATATGCGTGTAAATTATAATTATTAAAATAAATTACATAATAGTCAAGAAATGTTTAATTAGACAAAATTAATTTAATTGCAGAAACAAAATCGGATAATTTATAATCGGAGTATGGTATAAAATCACCCAATTCTTGCGGAAGATGTAATGGCAGAGGTTTTTCGCTGGACAATTTATGTTCAATAAAGTCGATCAAGCTGTTTTGATCTATTATAGTACAAAGATAATGATAAGGAATCCGTCTTAGCAACTCACATAACCGTTTAAAATGAGAGGCACTAAAAATATTTGACTTAAATGCCAAAGCGCCTTCAATAAGCATGCCGAATAATAAAGCCTCTCCAAATTTGATTTTATTGTGAGTCAATTCAATTAAAATGGAAGCTACGAATTCACCAAAACGGTTCGATTTTAAATTTTGTAGTTCAACAAAACTCTGCTGTAACAATTTGATTTTACTCTGGCAGCTTCTAAAAACAATCTGTTCTATAATTTCCAGGTTGAATTTAAAAATTTCATCTAAATTTTTTTCAAGGAATTCAAAGAGCCCATTTTTCAAGAGACAGGCATAATGAGCAATATAGCCTATTCCACGAACAAAATTCTCCACAGATAGTGATTTTAAAACTCCAACATCACTCCAGACAAGACTGTGCTCATATTTGATAGAAAATATATTTGAAATCGATCCAAAATTTAAGTGACAGATCGGATCTACGCTTTGTACAACTTGAGCAGAAAAAGTAGTTGGCATCTGAAAATATGGTACACCACCACAAAAAATCTGGGCAATAAATGCACTAATGTTCCCCAATCGACTTCCCCCCAATGAGATAATTGGTTCATCAGATTGAAATTGCTGCTGAATTAAACGTAGAGCAATTTGTTGAACTGTACCGAGACCATTCTCAATTTGCTCGGCAGTTAAAAACATAGGTATTATTTCTATATTTCTTTTCTTGAAATTTTCAAAAAGAATACTGAAATATTTGCTTTCTTTTGAATTCAAATCTGTGAGTAATGCTGCCCGAGGTTTATAGCCATAGAGCTGGTAAATCTCTCCAAATTTTCCTAAAATATCAATCCCAATAAATAGAGGATAAGTTTTATGACCCAGTTCAACTTTTAAATTAACCATTGTGATCCTAATAAATAAATTGATTAGGCTCAAGTAGGATTAGTATTTCTTGAACAATCTGAGGAATATTTTTACTCGTTGAATCAATGATAATATCGGCTTGATCATAAGCCGGTTTCCGAATTAACATTAGTGATTCAATTCGTTTATAAATTTGATTGGCAGTTAATAGCACTCTGCCTTGACTATCAGGTCCTGCGATCAATTGACGTTTCTCAGTATCATCAATTCGCTTCCATGTTTCTTCTGGTGAAGTTGTTAGACAAACTGAAATTCCAGTTCTTTTAACAATTTCCAAATTTTCTACTTCAAGAAGAGTTCCCCCTCCTAAAGCGATTACTGCATTATTATATTGAGTTAAATCTAACAGAACTTCTTTTTCAAACTCTCGGAAAAATGCAGCCCCTTCTTCTTGAAATATTTGCGATATCTTTTTACCCAAACGAGTCTCTATTTCTATATCAAGATCGAAAAAATCTTTATGCAATGCCTCAGCGAGAGCTAATCCCACAGTTGTTTTTCCGCTTGCCATGAAACCCGTTAAAAAAATTAATGCTCGCTGTCGTTGTTTTGAAATTAAATCCACAATGTCATTCATGGAGATTTATTGTTACTAAATATTGCACAGTTGCTTCAATATTAAAATATGCTTAATAACTGTTTTAAATAACAAAAATTCAGATAAAAACTACGTTTTTCTTAGAGAATTTGATTCTGCTAATTGAGACCTTTTTTTCTGTTTTTTTACCTTCTTGGCCTTTTTCTCAATTTTTTCCTTTTTTATTTTGTGCTTACTTTTTATTTCTTCCATCCGTTTACGGGTGATTAATATCCTTTTTTCCATATCAGAAGGAGCCAATTCCAAAAATTTACAATAACTAACATACGCCTTTTTTGTCAATCCCAAATTATCCTGGGCTAATCCCAAATTAAGCCAAGCTTCAAAATATTCAGGGTTAATCTTAATCGCACGATTATAACATTTAATCGAATCTTTAATACGTCCTATCTTAGCTAAGACTACTCCCAGGTTATTCCAAGCTGTGATAAATTCGGGATTGATCTTAATTGACTTTTCATAAGCACTTATTGCTTCATTATTTCTCTCTAATTTTGTTAAAATATTACCTGTTCGATAATACGCATGAGAATAATTTGGATTTAATTTAATGACCTTTTCAAAACAATGCAATGCCTCAACATCCTGACCTATCTTCTGGTGACAAACACCTTTAAAATACCATGCTTCAAAGATACGCCCATAAAGATTAATTGATTTATCATAACATTCGATTGCTTCTTCTGACTCATTCATTTTAAAAAGAACATTAGCACAACAGTACCAAATCTCATATTCATCTGGAGAAACGGCACTTGCTGATCTGTACTTAGATAGTGCTTGTTCATATTTCTTTAATTTTTCTAATGCCACACCCTGGTTCAGCAAAGCTTCATAAAATTTTGGCTGGATTTCTGCGGCTTTTTTTGCCATTACCAGTGCATCTTCGAATTGTTCTAATTGCAACAATACCCCACTTTGATTAAGATATGCGATACTGGTCTCAACCCAGTTCGCTGATAAATCATATTTCTCCAGTGCTTCTTGATATTCATTTTTAATAAAAGCTTGATTTCCCAACTTGAACATTTCTAATGCTTGAATTTGATCCTGAACTGGAATATTTTTATGTTGTTCTATCTCAGACTTTAGTAATTTTTCATCTCTAATTAATTTAAAATGTTCCTGAGAAATTCCATCCATTAAATATTTGCGGATTCTTTTTGCTTCAACTTCTGTTATTTCTTCTTTAAAATCCCGAAATGTAAAAATAATATCTATAATAAATATAACAATAAGCGATACTAAGAGGAAAACAATATTTGTCGGTGTCAAAAGATCGTTTAAGTCCAAATATAGTGAAATAGTAACAATAATTGCTCCTACAATATTAATTGGTAAGTAAGCCCAGAACTTCAGTTTAATAGCAATAAAAACTAAAAATAGAAAAAAAACGAGTAATGAAGCGTTTAGAATTGTAAAATACATTCTGTGATTGCTCCTTGTTCTAAATAATTTTAAAAGTAATTGAAGAAAATTTATCCAATTCAGTACAACCTTTTACCAATTCGATTTTATGATAGCTATCCCAGGCATAATATTTCAACTTTTAGCGGAACTTAAAAATTTATGTTTCACTTAATATAATAATTTTTATAGGTTTTGTCAAGCAATAATTCTGTTAAAATCATCTAACTAATTTTTTGAAACAAAACATGAAAGGCTATCGATTGTTATTTTAAAAAATGCGCTGTCAAATTTTAAAGCATTTCATAAAATTACTTGCATTTAATAAGAGTTATGACTATTTTATATTTAAATGCCATTCTGAGTCTGGAAGAGAAGTCTATCATTACAATATTAGATATGCTTAATCAAAGGAGAAACCTAATTGAGAATTTTGAAATTATAAATTGGATTAACAATTTATGGTTTTTTCCTTAATAATTACTTATTAAAACTTTATTTCAAAAAGTAAAATTAGTAAGAAAGGGAGGTCCATCACGAAAGAGGAGGAAAAGAATAATCAAGCGAAAAAAAAGATTCAAATTACCATTAAAGGAATCGCCTTAATTTTTATAATTATAATAATTGTAATCAGCTCAATCATAGGCTATAATTATTATCTCCAAAATCAATTAAATTTTTTAAAAAGGCAAACCAATTCCTTTAATGAGAAACTTAAAAAAATTGAATCAGGCAAAATTGAGGATGTAACAGTAAAACAACTCACTGAAAAATTAGATTATGTTATGAATCAACAAGAGGTGATTGTTGCAACCACTCAAGAGATGGTTGATTATATGACCTTTACTTTTACACTTGTAGGTGTTTTCTTTTTATTAGTATCAGGCTATTTTGTTTATCGGCAACATGGATCCGAGAAGAGAGAAGAAGAAGGATGGGTGTTGGCAAAAGACTTACTTGATTTAGTAACACAAAGTCAACAATTTGTTGTCCAGGTACAGAGAGAATTGCAAAGACAACAAGATTTACAAAGAGAACGACTGGAACAAACAGAGAAACATTTAAAAGACACAGTTACGTTTTTAAATAATAGAGCTGATATTTTAGTTACCCAATTCGCTAGAGATAATATCTGTAAGGGAATCCATTTTGCTCGGTTGGTCGATATTTCCAATCGAATTGACAATACACGGTTTCAACTTCAGACTTTCGATCTGTCTTTTAATCCTAATTGTTATTTTCTTAAAGCAGTATATGAATATATCATTGGAAACTATAATACTGCCAAAGATGAATTCGATAAATTAATTCTAGAAAAAGAAGAAGATATATTACTAAATGAGATCCAACAGAAACAGTTCAGTCTTTGTTATTATTATCGGGGCCTGATTGAGTATAACATTCAAGAAAATTTAGCCTAGGCTGAGAATTTTATGAAGTTAGCCGTTGAAAAAGATCCACAAATAAATGGACCAGACTTTAAAAGCATGCTATTGAAAGCAGAGATCAAATTTAAAAGGAACAATCCTCAGGCTTTCATTGAATTTAAAGAAGTAGCAAATCGTTTAACAAGAAAAAGCGCTTTAACTGAAACTCAGAGTCGTTTATTATCATACGCCTTTCTTGGCATGGCAAACTGTAAGATATTGGAAGGTGGCAAAAAATTTCTGCCAGCATATTATAAAAGCATAAGTCAATTAGATGATCGTATTATCTTAGAATCGGTTGATTGGTTAGAAAAAAATGAGAATAGTCATATCTATACTTTTCTGACTCTGGGTCAATTATCAGTAATTTTCGAACAGACTAAAAGAAATTTAGGATTAAAGCCTTCAAGTAATTATTTTAATAAAACATTTGAACTGCTTGAAGAAACAAAACCATATGAAACAAAGCATGAAACTCGTGGACAAATATTAACTTACTCGGTAAAATTGGTATGTGAGAAGTTTTTGAACAAATCTTCTTTAGATAATACTAAGCTCATTCTTATAGATTTATTGAATGATCGTGAGTTGAAAGCCATTTATTCTATTTTTTCAAAGGTAAACGTATCAAAGATTGAATATTTACAAGAACTAAAGGATTTTGGTATATCTGGGTTAGATTAAATATTCATACTTTTGAAAAGACCATGTTTTTAATTTCAAAGAAGTTGTATAAAAGCTTAAAATTGAGTAAACACTTTACCACTTAATAGATAAATATCCTTTTGTAGCTCATACATAGCACTATCCCGATAATTGCTATTAAATTTGAGGTTATAAATAATGATCGACGTAAAAGAAGCAGTTAAGATCTCTCAGGAATATATTCAAGAGTTATATAGTAAAGATGAAATTCGTGACCTGTCATTGGAAGAAGTGGAGATTTCTGAGGATAATTCATTTTGGTTGGTGACGGTGGGATTTACCAAACAGATGACACAACCATTGAATCCTATGGAAGCCATGTCAGGACCGAAATATGCTCGATTTTATAAAGAATTGAAGATTGATATAGAAGGCGGTCAGGTTCGTTCGATGAAAAATAAAAAATTGTAACCAATATGATATTTATAATCTCATTTTTTCAAATGATTATAATTGGTCTTGTCGACGTACTAATTAAGGTGAATGTTATTGTTACTTATGAAGCCTGGAGATATGTTCCATGGTATTTTAAAGATAAAATTTAATCTATCCAGGAACGATTGCTTTACTTTCGATAATAATGGCAATTTTTATTGCCCATGTATTCAAATTTGATACAATAAAATATATGGTTTTCTTAGGAATTTTGGGCTTTAAGTGGACTGGAAAGTTTGAGTTATTGGTTCTGGAATTTGGTTCTGAAATTGGGCCAACAAATGCACTGGTTGCCTGATTCCACTTTCTTCTGGTGGTATCCTAAAAAAGCTCCCTGGCTGAATGTTTTTCCTCACTTGAGAGTACTTTCTAACGGAGCTGATGTAACTAGAAAAGGAGTGCTTTTAGCAATTCTAATTGCCCTTATCCTAAATTTAATTTTATTTCTTCTATGGAGGAAAATAAAAACACAAAGGATTCAAGTTTACTAAACATGATAAGGTTATTTTTTTAATTTTTTTATCTGGAATTATTTACTTTCTTCTGTACGCCATTGATGCCTCTTTAAACTCCCTAAAATTATCCCCCCTCCAATAATGATTAAAACAACTGGCCAATAATCAGCCAGAATATCCCAAATATCCAGATAAACAATATGTAATCTATCCAGTAAGAATACAATTCCAAGGAATAAAAATATACCTGCTGGTATTAATGTTCCCCAATTGCTTGGTTTTGTGAAGAAAAAAACCAAAAATGCAAGTCCAAGAATAATCAAAAAAATGGGCCAGACTTCCAGCCTATATAAATATGGAATAATATCGTAGTTCCTGAGAAAGAAAAATAGTCCGAGAAAAAAAAGAAATGTGCCGGGGAACACTGCTCCCTTATCTCGCTTGCCTAATATGGAGATAAATAAAAGTATCCCTAATCCAATAAAAATTAAAGGATAAATCTCATACCAGCCGAACGAATAGGGAACTAATTTATGAACCAGCAAAATCGCTCCAATAAGAATTAGAAACAGACCAGGCCAAAGTGAATGTTTATGTGTACTCATCTCTTTTCTCCAAAATAGTGAATATTTGTAATTCAAATTACTCCTTTTTTTCATCCTTTTTTTCTGGTAATGTCTTAACCCGCTTAGGCGTCTTCTTTACAGGTTTCTCTTCGGTTTGAACTGCTGCTGTTGTCGATGCTTGTTGCCCTTCAATTGGTTCTTCCTGAACGACAATCATCCAGATGATATAAACAATAACGCCAAGAATTAACTTTGTCGCCAATGTTAATAGCACCCATCCTATTCGGACGATAACCGGATCGAGGTTGGTATTCTTTGCAATACCGCCGCAAACACCGCCGATGATTTTATCGCTCCGAGAACGATATAGCTTGCGGGGTTGCACCTTTTCTGCTTCTTGAGTTTCAGACTCCTTAGTTTTTCGAAGCACGTAAATTAAATAAAAGACGCCAAACAAAATAATAACAATTGGCCAAAATCTTTCCAAATCAAAGAACCACGGTCTAAACATGTAAAAATGGAATGGTCGGTAGTAGAATATGTCCCAATCCCATCGATGGGATAGCAGCGCCAAGCCTAACAGAACAAGACCTATTCCCCAATAAAGGGCAGTGCTTTGAGGTTTTTTATCTGCATAACTTTGTTCTGGATTGTCTTTCATGACAATTAAACAGACAAGGTAAATTATAAGCCCAATCCATATATGGGTTAAGAATATTATAATCAGCCAGAGCACTCGAACAATTTTGGGATCGATGTTAAAATATTCAGCAAAGCCACCACAGACACCAGCTATAATGCGATCCACTTTTGACCGATAAAGCCGTTTTGGCTCGGATGTTTTTTTATGTTGTGATTGCATAGTATGTCCTTTCCTCATTAAAATGTTAATAAGTATTCAACAAGGTAAATGTGATTATACATGATTTCGCCAAATTAACCTCCATTTTTTAATATCACAATTTGTAGCTAATAACGAAAATTTGTTTAATATGTTTCAACCTTTGCCTTATGATATCACGCTCCAAATCACTGCTTCTTTGGGCAGGAAATTTAAACAAGACAAAATCATCTGGACAAAGAGACTATAAAGTAACACAGAGTTCATTGAGATTTTATTTTTTTTTAGATATTTCGCTCTGTTCTATATCCATTTTTTTCATGGTCTTAAAATAGTATCTGCGGCTTTGCTAGGCTAACTAATTGAAACTAATAGAATTTTTTATGCTGATTGGTGTGGTTTTGCAACGCCTATTTACTTTTACTTCTTTTTCTGCGCTTCACCCGTCATCGGAACAAATCGAACTGGTAGGATTGACTTTCTCTTGATACTCCCATCAAACTCTTTTGTAATCAATATCAATTCTTGATAGTAATCACCAACCGGGATTATTATCCTGCCCCCTTTTTTCAATTGATCAACTAATGGTTGGGGAATATGACTGGGAGCAGCAGTAACGATAATCGCGTCAAATGGCGCTTGTTCCGGCCAACCGCGATAACCATCTCCGATCTTTACATGGATATTTTCATAGCCAAACTTTTTTAACAATCCTTCAGCTTTTTGTCCCAGGGAAGGAACAATTTCAATTGTATAAACATCTTTTACAATTTCTGCCAGAACTGCTGCTTGATAACCAGAGCCGGTACCAATTTCAAGCACCTTCTCTCCACCAGTAAGCTTCAAAGCTTCGGTCATAAATGCAACAATATAGGGTTGGGAAATTGTCTGTCCCTCTCCAATCGGAAGTGGAGAATCTACATACGCTTGTCCTTTCAGATAATCAGGAACAAATAAATGGCGAGGTACCTTACTCATCGAGTTTAAAACCAGCGTGTCTTTAACACCCCTCCATTGAATTTGCTGAGTAACCATGCGATTTCGCTTCTCAGCATAAGGATCTTGATCAATATTTCCTTTGTGTTGGGAAAAAGACGCATCATTGGTTGGACGACATGCGGATACAAATAATACAAATACAATTATTTTAATTACCCTTGTCATGACTTCTCACCTTTTAATAATACCTCTATATGAATAGCTACACTTCGAGCCAATACCTCAAGATCATAACCCCCTTCCAGCAGAGAAATGATTCTACCCTGACAAAACTGATCAGCTATTTCAGCAACAATTTCTGTCAACTGTCTATATCCCGAATCCGTGAGTTGCATACCAGCAAGGGGATCGCTGAAATGAGCATCGAAACCAGCGGAGATTAAAATGAAATCCGGTTTAAAATTTTGCAGCGCTGGTACTAATTGATGTTGAAAAGCATCGATGTAGGTATCGTTTCCATGACCAGCCGTAAGTGGCACATTCAAGGTAAAGCCCTCTCCCCTATCGATTCCTTTTTCCCTCTGGAGTCCAGTGCCAGGATAATGTGGCCACTGATGAATGCTAAAATAAAAAACTGTCGAATCATCATAAAACGCATTTTGCGTACCGTTTCCATGATGAACATCCCAATCGACGATCAGAATTTTTTCGAGTTGGTGTTGTCTCTGTAGGTACCTTGCTAAAATAGCAATATTGTTAAATAAGCAGAATCCCCTTGCTCGATTCTGCTCGGCGTGATGTCCCGGTGGACGAACGGCACAAAATACATTATCAATTTTTTTATTCATCACAGCATCAGCGGCTGCCATTGCACCTCCAGCAGCTAATAAAGCAATTCGATAGGAATCAGCACAAATTCCGGTATCAAAATCCAGATAATGAACTCCGTTTTCACAGGCGTGTTTGACATACTCGATGTAATCAAGAGTATGAATCGTCGCAATCCATTCGACTTCAGCGGGATAGGGATCGATTCGTTCTAATTGTTCTAACAATTGGATATCGGAAAGATACCCCATTATACTTTTGAGTCGTTCTGGTCGCTCGGGATGGGCTATGCCTGCATTGTGGAGCAAATAATCTTTATGAAACACCAGTCCAGTTTTTCTCATAGGATCTTCTCATAAGTTGTTGTTCGTAATTCAACCTTAATTGATTAACTTCCAAATGGCTTGTTCGAATGGGCTCAGGAATGCGATAACCACTACATGTTTTTAAAATCCATTCCACTGCTTCTTCTATCGTAATCTTAAAACCGGGAGAAACAAAAACTGGTTTCACTCCGTCTCGTGTTCTTACGACTGCCCCGATTTGGGTGTTTTGATAAATCAATTCGGTCCAACTTCCCCTTTCCTCCCGAGGATTTTTAAATTTTCCAACAAGCAGACTCTTTGCACATCCAACTGAAGGTAAGTCGAGAATAATTCCTAAATGCGCTGCCAATCCCATTCGACGAGGATGGGCAATTCCCTGTCCATCAAACAGCACTAAATCTGGGGCATTCTCGACTTTTTCGAATGCACTCAGCAAAATCGGAGCTTCTCTGAAAGTTAAATAACCAGATACATAAGGAAAACTTAATAAACCAGTTGAATTCGTTTGTTCCACGACCTTCATCTCTGGAAACTGAAAAACCGTAACCGCTGCGAAGCACATATCCACCTTTTTGGAATAGGAAACATCAGCACCAGCAATCAGTCGTATAGGAGCAGTTAATTTTTGGAGTAATATTTTTTCATTAAGTTCAAGCTGGATAGCTCTGGCTTTTTCTATGGTAATGTTCCAGTTATGGAGTTGGGTAATTTTCATTCTAATCTGGTATTTGGGCAAAACGTTAATAAGGTAACTCGGTAACCGGGTAATTGTTTAACTGGGTAATTGGGTAATAATGTAATGGGGAATAACAAACTGATTTCTATAAGTAAAAGCTTAATTACCAAATAAACCAATTACCCAATTACCTATTAAACTAATCCCCCAAAACACATTTCAATTTTTCAAGAATCTCGCGATGTGCAGAAAAGGCAATATTTTTGGGTAAATTATCTAATGAATAAAACCTAACCTTTTCCGCATCATCCCCTGGGTACGGATGCCCACTAACAATCTCACCCCAATAAACAATTAAAACGACATGTACCCGTGGATCATCGAATCCTGGAAAAACTCCAAACAGTTCTTTAACTTCGATATCAAGATTTGTTTCTTCTTTCACTTCGCGTATTGCTGTTTCTTTGGTGGTCTCATCGTATTCTACGAAACCAGCAGGCAGGCTCCACGCTCCTTGGCAGGGTTCATATTTTCTTTTAACTAATAAAATTTTTTGATTCTTCATGAGAATAATAGCAACTGCTGGTGTTGGATTGATGTAAAGAATAAAGTCACAATCATCACAATATAAGCGGTTTGTTTGTTCAGATTCAATAAATTTCTCTATTAACTGATTACCACAAACAGGACAGAATTTATAATTACGAGGATTGGCGTATCGATTCAATGGTTACTTACTCTCCTTTAAAAATTGCTCCATTGCCTTCATAATTGCATTCACTACCTTTTCTCGGTAAGACTCAGATTTAATGAGAATTTCTTCCCATGGGTGCATGATAAAGCCTGGTTCCGTGAGAACGGCAATCATTTGAGGTGGGCGACACATTGCGAGGTTATCGTAATACAGACCATAATTAGGCATGGAGGTCTTTTGTAATAACATCTTTTGAATTAAATATGCAAGACGATAACTTTGCGGATGATAGTAATAGGTACTAATTCCACGATTTTTGAATGGATCTACTCCATCGGGCAATGCATTAAAATGAAGACTTAATAAAATATCTGCTTCCATAAAAACAGCCGTTTGCGTACGCCCTTTCAACGTAATGCCATTTCTTTCCCCTCTTGTCAAAAAAACAAACGCTCCCTTTTTCTCAAGTCCCTCTTTTAAAGCCGTACAATACGTGTAATTTATATCTTTTTCTGCAATTCCGCTGGGACCAACAGCACCAAGGTCTGGACCATGTCCGGGATCCAGGCAGATCACAATATCTTTTAGCGGCGAAGAAGGCCAACCAGCAATATGAGGTTTCTTTTTAATATCTATATAAAAATTTCCGTTTTCAAAGAATGGATTGTAACCCCAATGCTGCTTCTGGTTCAAATCAATTTTTATCTGATAGACACCCCTTGCTTTTTGTTCCCAACGAATCTCCCGAATTAAAGGATCATCAAAATCCAGCTTAATCCAGTCGGTATTAGCAGTTACTCCATAAAGTGTCACCAATAATGCTGGAGGTTTTGCGATCTGTTCTACCTTAAATGGTAGTCTTTGATCTAAAAACACTTTGACACGAGTTTTTTTATCGAAACTTTCGGTTCGAATCACAGTAACTATACCTTCAGGTAATGGAGTGCCAGGCGGAAGAATTTCTGCATTCTCGTTTCTAATCCAAACCTCATCAGTCTCTGATAGTCTAACCCTCAAATAGTCACCCCGACGTCCTGTGATCCAGACTTTAACACCTTCGGGCAAAAAGAGCTGATACCCCAACCGCGGTCCGGTTTGAGCAATAGTCACTTCCTGGGTTAATCGAGCAATTTTAGGGATAAATGATTTGTCGATACTTAATCGTCCTGATGCCGCCGTATAAACAGTTTTTCCAGTTTTATCCGTTAATTTAAAATTAATTTCGCGATTAATCGCCCAGTCCCAGGTTTGAATAATGTAAGTACCAGTATAAATTCCTTCAACATCTGGCATTTGAGAATTGGTTCCCTGACCAAATGCTGCTTCACCCCAATAAAAAGATTTCTTCGGAGGTATTTCTACCATAGGCAAATCGTTCACCAGACCATCAATTGAATAGGTTGCTATACAGCCAGGAGTACCTTTTACAGCCACCTTAAATACATCACCTGGTCGTAGCTCCCAATCCTCTGCTGGAAAAACATAACTCGTATCGATAACTAATGAATCGAAAGGAGACGTCTTTAAATAGTACGGAATATAAACATTTCGAACCAACTTCGCTGTATCTCCCCCAGCAACAGCCTCACAAACAAAAGAAAAATTTCCAGGTTTAACTGGAACAACGGCTAAAAATGTACCGTTTGCATAAAGCTCGACTGGTATATTATTGATATTAAAATTAACTTCCACCGGTGACACATTACCAAAGATAAAAGTCGATTTTGCAGCGGTAACCTGATTACCTTCTCGTGGATAGATAACCTCGATATTAATTTGAGCGCAGATTGATTCAGTGAACATAAACAACATTGTCAACAACAGTACAAAACAGAAATATTTGATGTGTTTAATTTTATATTCGTTAGGCACAATCAAACTCATTTATAATCCTCTCTCAATATTTATTACATGTTCCTGAACAACTTCCGTTGGACAATTTCTTAAAAAATATCTAAGTGCAGCGCTGAGTATAATCAAGTCATCAATATAACCTATAAAAGGGAGCAAAAAATCCGGAATTAAATCAATTGGGGATATGACATAAATCAAAGCGAGAGTTAGTACCAATTTCAGATGAAATGGCACTCGACTATCTTGAAACAGTCTATAGTAAAGTTTTATAAATTTCGGAAGGTTAAGAATGATTTTAATAAAATCATTAGGATTCTGTATACCTTTTTGTATTAATCTACCTAATTTAATAGCCACTTTTTGTTCCTGCATACTGAAATGATAAGGAGAACCGCAACCAAAAGCGAATTATGCATCAGATAAAAATAGCACTCGATAAAACAACTGAAAAGTCACACCAAACAAAACTGCACACACAATCACCTGTAACCATATCGTCACAAATATCATTGCCACAAGAATTCCCAGATAAGAAAGTGAATCACCAAAATGCCATCCATCCCAGATAAACCAAAAAGGGTGGCTAGGTCTACTTTCCCTCTCAGATTTAAACCACAATCGGCATTTTTCGTCTTTTATTTTATTAAAAACAGATCGTTCCCATTGAAAGGAAATCGTATCCCGCACTGCTTTACCTATTCCAGCTAATATTGCAAGAATAATTACACTTATCCAATTTTGATCCATGTTAAATCCCTCCCCTATTTAAATGATCATCACTCCCCGACTTTCAATTGCTTAATTTACTGTATCGGAATTTCAAAGTTTTAAAAAAACAATGATACTGGATTCGGCATACTTGATTTTGAAACATCCAGTATCAAGCATCAAGTATCATTTCGTTAATCAATATGCGAAATTATGTTCCGATAGATGTGTAGAAAGAACGGTGTAAATATAATTAAGATTCAAAAATTCAACCGATATGAATTAAAAATTTTTCAACAAGTCAAGTGAAATGCTCCCAAAGCACGTTCAGAACCTAAAAGATTATTGTAGGTCTCACAGGCTTGACCCGTTTTCTGGACAATAAAGCGAATCTGGCGAGACTGGAGAAAGGATTCAGTTTCTGGAAGCAGTTTCATCAAACCAAATTTACCAGATCCAATGACAATTATTGTCGGATTAAATTCATCAATAGCTTTCTCAATATCTGCTATACCTAACTCGTGTCCTTTTTTCCGCCACCAATCATCTTGCACCTTATCGCCAAAAATAATGATATCGCTACTATATACTTTTCCATCAATAATAATATTTCCGAAATTGTAATTTTCAATCATTTTTTCACCACATGGAATGAAACTCCGTGTAATTTTTTAAAAACTTCTCCAAAAGTGGCTGCTTGTACTTCAGTTTCAAACTCACCTACGCTGACCATGTAAAGTAAATCGCCATTCACATCCTTCGAATTAATTGCTACCAGATAGCCTTTCTGCGAATAAACTTCCTTCTCTCTCAAAGCATTGTTTTGATCTCTAAAAGCTCCAATCTGAATAGTAAATTTTTTTTTGTCCTGACTGATCGTTCCTTGTGTTTCAGAATTGATTATCGGATTGCTCAATTGAAGCGGATTTTGTTCTTCTTTTGATAAATCATCCAATATGCGGAGTTCCTGTCTCGCTTGAGACTTGAACGGAGAACTCGAATATTTTTTAGTTATCTCTTTTAATTCCTCTTCAGCCGTATAATAATATCCAGTTGCAATTAAACATCTGGCTGAGATGTATTTGGCTTCTGGTATTAAAGGTGAGTCAGAATATTGATCGATCAAATTATCCAAGTATTGGCGAGCCGAAACGTAAGAACCAAGCGCATAATAATACTGAGCTATTTTTAACAATGCATCATCAGCAAACGTAGAGTTTGGATAATTTTGTATGATCTGATTATAGAGTTTGACCGCTCGTTCACCATCCTGCTCTATATAGGCTTCTAAAAACAGTGGTACGGCGCTATTCGGATATTTAAGTTTGATAGACGTTAATCGACTATCTAATTCTTCTTTACTGTATTTCTCAAGCCACTTCACCAGACTTTTGTCTAAGTCCTGGGCAAAAACATTATTTGAAAAAAGTAAAATAAAGATTACGTATTTATAAAGGAGTATTTTGTTCATAATATTAAAATGCAAAAATTAGCTATCAAATTCATCTTGGCTTCCCCCATTGTTCATAGAATTTTTCTTTGTGTTGAAAATTAATTTTAAAATTAATTCTGTCCAATTAGTCTAAAAACGAATTCCACTCATGGCACTGCGGACATCGCCATTTGAGCTCGTTGGATATAAATCCACATATTTTGCAGGTGAATTGATTTTCTTTATTATTGACCAAATTTTCTAATAAATCTAATGCATATTCAAGGGCTTTATCTTTATCACCAACCCGAGCTAAGAATTTAGCCAAATATCGCTTTGCGAGTTGTGAATCAGGATTCCGCTCTAATTCTTCATCACATAATTGTATTGCCCTGTCTATCTCGCCTTTTCTTTCATAAACATCAGCTAAAGAAAATCGGATTGATTCATTATCAGGATTTTGTTGAAGCAGGGAATGAAAGATATTTTCGACCTCTCCAAAAATTCCTTCATGGAACAGGATATCCTTAATCCTGGCAAATCCAAGGTACGAAAGTTGGGGTGCCTGTGTGATAAATTTCTTTAATTCCGATAATGCATCATCATACCGGTTTTCACGGATATAGGAATCACTTAAACATAAATAGGCGGGCGGGCATTTTTTATCCAGTTTTATAGCTTCTCGAAACTTTATTCTACCATCACGTTCTTTTCCCTCGTCAATGTATTTTAACCCTGCTTCAACTTTATATAGCGCTAATAGCTTGCCATTTTTTTCACTCTTTGCTTTTTGCAGTTTCTTTAAGATATCAAAAGCTTTTTCCCAATCCTTGGAACCTTCGTAAAGTTCTAACATAATCTCCTGAACCCAAACCTCGTTTTGGGTTAATTCAACAAGCTTTTCACACACTAAAATAGCCCTTTCATAATTCTCAATTGCCTGGTAGTCTTTAATCAAGCTTTTGAGAATCTCAATCTTTTGACCTACTGTTAAATTGCGGCGAACTGTTAACGCCCGATGGACTTTAATCGCTCGATCAACGATCCCCTGTTCTCTTAGTATCTCGCCAATTTTTATATAAGCATCAATATTGCTGGTATTCAGACGAACCGATTCACGTAGCCTTTCTAATGCTTTTTTCTTCTCACCAAGGATAAGGTAATTCAAAGCGGCGGTATATTCTATGGTCGCATCTTTCTTTTTTTTGGGCTTTCTTAACAACACGAAAGTAATTATTAATAAAATCACTATTGCGATTCCAATTCCAATGTATATTAATGTTATCATCGATGAAATTCCTGATTTAATGACATGTTGCATGCTTCGAGCTTATTAAGGAAAATTTTACTCTCAATTTTAGTAATAACCAAAAATTATAAAATTCAAAATTACTGGCACTAAATAGTTTCTAATTCCCCTATTCAATGAATATTACAAGATCTCACTCTCAATATCATCAATAGAATCCGATTCATCTTCAAGCGGCATATTGCGTAATTCATTAAGCTCTTTTTTGAGTGAAGTATTCTCCTTGCTTATTTTCCTGACTTCTGTCTTTAGTTCTATTACTTTAAAGATTGAACCAACTAACCAGATTAAAACGCCAGTTGCAAACGAGAGAAACATCACCACCCACATTGGGAATGGACTTTTTGTTTCCCAAAATAAAAATTCTAATTTAACTTTTTCTCTAAAAAATTCAACATTCTGGGTAACAAAAATAATTATGATAAAGAGAATAATTACCCAAAAAATCCATCGTAGAATCCACATAATACCCTCCATGTATAAGTTAAATAGGTAATAAGGTAATTAAGAAAATTGGGAAGAATGGAGTATTGGATTTTGGGAAATTAAAAACCAACTCCGAAATTGATTGTTTTTAAATTCTATATTTGATAAGTTACACCCCTCACTTTTATTTTGTCCAATCAATACTCATAGGCATAAGCAGAAGGACTAAATTTTGGAATCAAAAAATGCTAAGAGTAATGTTTTGGTTCTATTTTTAAATATTTAGATCAACATGACAAAAATAACACTTCATCTTGTAAATCCAGTTCATCTCGTCAAAAAAATAAGGTTAATTAGATTATTTATATTTTAAACAAGTTCCCCAAATAGAGTCCGACCTTCAGCAGCAGTAATTTTGACATCCAATAATGAACCAGTTATTTGGTCTTTGCTGTTAAAAACCACAATTTTGTTCGACTCAGTCCGTCCCATGTACTGATCAGGTTTTGCTTTTCTACTTTTTCCTTCCACCAAGACCTGCTGGGTACTATTTACTAATTCTTTGTTTCGTTTCAAAGTAATTTCATCCTGTATCTGGTTCAAAATTTGAAGTCTTTGCACTTTCTGTTCTTCAGTCAAAGTTTCTTCAAATCCAAAAGCGGCTGTTCCTTCACGGGGAGAATATTTGAAAGCAAAAATCCCATCAAATTCTACCTGGCGAACAAGATCGACCGTTGCTTCAAAATCCTGTTCCGTTTCGCCGGGGAAGCCAACAATGATATCCGTGTATAAACCAATATTTGGAATTTTTTCTTTTAATGATCGAATCAATTTCAAATAGTGGTTCCGCGTATATTTCCGATTCATTAACTTCAGAATTTTGTCTGAACCAGACTGTACTGGTAAGTGTAAATGATTACAAATGTTGGGATGCCCAGCCATTGTATCAATTAGCTTTTGCGATAAATCTTTCGGATGCGATGTAGCAAAGCGGACTCTTTCGATTCCACCAACATTTGCCACCAAACGGATCAGCTCAGCAAAACCAAAATTTCCATCACGGTATGAGTTGACATTTTGTCCCAGCAGGGTAACCTCAATAAATTTTTCTCCCACTAATTTTTTAACTTCACAAACAATATCGTTTGCCGGTCGACTTCGCTCTCTACCTCTCACATAAGGTACAATACAGTAGGAGCAAAAATTATTACACCCCCGCATGATAGCAACCCAGGCACATACACCGCTGTTTCTGCTGGGATAAAGTTCGCTGTAAACTTCATGCGAGTCAAATTCAGCAAATTTGACCTGATTTTCTCCTGCACCGTTATTTAATTTAGATAATATTCCGGGCAAATTCCGATAATTATCAGGTCCCAGCACAAAATTGACAAAAGATTTCTGATTCAACAACTCATCCTGCAGCCGTATTGCCATACAGCCAAGGACACCGATGATGAGTTCAGGGCGATCGTTTTTCAACAGTCGCAATGCATCCAGCCTGCCAAACACCCGATTCTCTGCATGTTGGCGCACGCTACAGGTATTCACTAAAACCAAATCAGATTCCTGGGCGGACTGCGCTTGTTGGTAGCCCCGTTCCTTCAAAATACCAGCTACCAATTCAGAATCATATTTGTTCATCTGGCAGCCGTAGGTCTCAATAAAATATTTTTTAGCTTCTTCCTTCATGCAGAAATAATAATACTAATAAATTGTTTAAATGTCAATAAAATTATTTACATAATACCAAATTTTGAAATAGAATTAGTTATCCCTTCATTCCTGGATAACATCCCCTGTTACAAAATCTGGTTCCGCAGCTTTGATCTCAACCATACCAAATTTATTCATAAATTCTGGATTTGATTTGGTGCGAACACGGGCATAATTTCCAGAAAAGCCGAACATCCAATCCCCTCGCTGTTTCTCTTCCCAGAGAACTTTCAAATTTTTGTCGATCAATCCCTTGTAAAAATTATACTTTTTCGATCGCCCGATTCCCCGTAAAATTTCACTCCGGCGTTTGATCTCTTTTGGGATCACTCTATTGCGAAAAGTAGCTGCTTTTGTACCTGGGCGTGGTGAAAAGCTAAAAACATGGAGGTATGTGAATGGTGTTTCTTCGACCAATCGCACGGTATTCTGAAAATGTTCGACTGTTTCGCCGGGAAAACCAACAATGACATCGGTACCTAATCCACAATCAGGGAGTATGCTTTTTATCTTCTCAAGTATTCTACCAATCGTTTTTGAATCATAATTTCTGTTCATCTGTTTCAAAATTTCATCATCCCCGCTCTGCAAAGGGATATGGAAGTGATGACAAATTTTTTCCGATTCCCCAATCCAATGTAGCAGATCATCATTAACTTCAAGTGGTTCCAAAGAGCTCAGCCGAATACGTTTCAGATTTTCGATGGACTCAAGTTTTTTTAAAACATCCAATAAGCTTTTTGGGGGAGTTAAATCCTGGCCATATCGACCGATATGCACGCCTGTTAGTACAATTTCTTGATGTCCCCTTTCAGCAAGTTCACGAGTCCTTTTAAAAATAAAATTCAAATCATCGCTTCGACTTCTTCCCCGTGCGAGGGGTACAGTGCAATAAGAGCAGAAGCTGTCACAGCCATCCTGAATTTTGACAAACGCCCTGGTATGATCCCAGAAATCCCCGGCGCCAGGACTTAAAAACAAATCATTATCAGAGGGAAGAAGTAGTGGTTTACTTTTCCTGTCACCCTCTTCAAATATCTTTAAAAGATCAAATTTTCTGTCACTTCCAAGAATGAAATCTACGCCATCAATTTCCTTTATTTTCTCAGGATTTAGCTGGGCGTAGCAGCCCACCACTGCAATCTTAGCTGAGGGAGATATCTTTTTTGACTTTCGAATCATCTGACGACAGCGGTAATCGCTTTTAGCCGTTACAGTGCACGTATTGATGATACAAATATCAGAGCTTTGTCCGAAGGGTACTAATTGATAACCACCCTGCTCAAATTGTTCAGCCAGAATAGCCGTTTCTGCCTGATTCAGCTTGCAGCCTAAAGTATAAAAGCTTACTTTCTTCATAACACTGTTATTAATGTCTAATAAGAAAAATTGTTCCTTTGATAATTTGAGTAACAGATTGTAGTTGTTTTAAGTAGCCTTGGTCGAGAAGGTTGTATGTCGGCTTGCTTTTTTGTATGATTGTTTTGAAATTATTTTGAAAGGTGGTGTTAACACGAAGTCGAACTAATTTAGAGATTTAATTATGAGAAGAATCATTACAAACCAGGTTTTTTCAAAAACCTGGTTTGTTTTCGGCACTATTATTATTTACACAAGCTTTTAGTGTTAGTGTTTCGTTCCCATGGCACCACATTTTTTGCACCACTCTATTTTCTCACTATCTATTTCACAACTTTGGACATCGAGGAGCATTGCTTTTATTATCATGTGACTGGCAACTTTTACTTTTATCCCATGAAGCTTTCCATCTTGGATCAATTCTTGTTTTTCATCATTTTCAAAAAATGACCATATTTTCCCATCAACTATTTTGGGATATCCCCTGTGACTATAATTAATGCAATGATTATTATTCAAAGATTAAAATAAATATCAGAAAGTGACGATCATAAATAAAAAACACGGAGTGCCTATGTCGAAACAGGAAGATGTAAATAAATTTTGGATGAAAAGACACCTGGCATTATTCGATCTATCCCGCGATCCCCAAAAAATTGGCCGTCAGGTTTATGATGTGTTGGTGAGAAAAGGTTACAATATTTACCCCATTAATCCCAATGCAGAAAATATCGATTCTATTGTCTGTTACAAATCGCTGGATGAAATTCAGCAAAATTTGGATGGAGCTGTGATTATCACAAATCTAAAAATTTCGTTAGAAGTGGTAAAAAAATGCCATCAAAATAATATAAATGATTTATGGTTTCGGTTGGACACAATGGACGAGAAGGTCAAGGCGTTCCTGAAAGAAAAGGGAATGGACTATATCTATTCGTGTGTACTTTTACATCACAGAGAGGTTGGATTGCCGCACTCGTGGCATCGGTTTTTTTACAGATTATTTCAGAGATAATAGAAAAAGTCCCCCAAAATGTTGGATGCTGGGAAACAAAAACTTTATCACATCTAAGCTATTAAATCATTCTGTTACTATCAAAATTTATACCCGAGATTAAAATAAAACATAATATCATGCCTGCTACTACTTGAAAAGGTGAACTCCAAGGGACCGATTGGCGTTGCTGCTCCAAAGGTAATTCCGCCCCCTGTTATTACATTATTTTTAGTTAAAAGATTTTTCCATTTGTCAGATGTATTTCCCACATTCCATCTCAATAACACAAACCTTCTTGGCAGAACTTCGTACTGAAGTCCCAACTGTAATGCTTGTAAATGGTCACCGAGGCGTTCCTGGTATTTCAATCCCAAAAATGAATCTTCTCCCCCAAGAAAAAATTTATGATTTAATGGCATCTCCTCCCTGGTCGATGTACCAAGCTGAACTCGGCTAAGTAATGAAATTTCGGAGCTTACTGGAAAGATTCCATACCAATCAAAAAGGTGGCGGGAGAAGGTCGCATCGCTTCCAAATCTTCGATGTGTTACTATATTTCTGAAAGTGATTGAATGACCCTGATGCGGAAAGATGGGACGATCAAAGGTGTCCACCCAAACTAATCCCAACATAGAATAGTATTTGTTTCTTTCTGATTCAAAATCTTCAGGCGCAATTCTCGGTCTAAGGTATGAATACTCTCCTCTTAAACCAACGCCTGCCATTACTGATGTTGAAAATATACTTCCATAGAGAATTTCTAAACTGGAAGTGTTTACCTGCACATTGGCTATGCGTTGTTCATCCTGGTAAACATCAATGGTGTAGGAAAGATAGCTGAGGCGATTGTGTAATCCAAGGCGTCGATATAAACCGGTATGTATGAAATAATCCACATTAAACCGCGATTCATTTCCCAACTCCAAATCTGCTGCCAGGGCAGAACTCTGCTCAGCGATATTTCGAAAAGTCAAATTCAGGAGTAGTGCTGACCTGAATCGGCTATCATAACGTAAACCAAACCGAAACATATCACCACTTTTTTCAGTTACGCGGACAATTAGTTCGCTTCCTTTTTCAGTGGGTATTAATTTATATGTAACTCTTTCAAAAAACTGGGAACTATAGACCCTCGAAATTGCCCCTTCCAGAGCCTCTGCCGAAATCCAGGTAGGAAATTTGATATCCATTTCACTTAGCACCACACGAGGCGATACTTTCTCCAGCCCTGTAATCTGCAGACTTTTAATGTAGATAGAATCGACTTTAGGCGGAATAAACCGGAAGGTTTCATAATTGGATAAATCAAGTGAATCAACCAGGCTTTTCAAACGGGGTATCATTTCTCGCGCTGCGAACTCACCACGGTTAATTATGTCCTTTACATCACTGAAACTAAACATCGTGAGCCCACTAATGTCAGGCTGAATGAGGATGTCGCAAATTTCATGTTGTCTAATCCTGGATTGCGCTTCCACAAAACTCAGCGATTGCGTCATTATATCAAGGACTGAATTGATTTTCTCAACTGGCAGGAGGGTAAAACTCACATCAACTCCGATTACAATATCAGCACCCATCCTTTTTACATCTTCGGCAGGCAAATTACGAACCAGACCACCGTCCACTAATTTTCGACCCTGCAATTCCACCGGCGTAAATGCTGTAGGAAATGCCATACTTGCTCTAATGGCATCTGGTAAAAAGCCGCTATCAATAGGAATAGCCTCGCCAGTTCCGATATCCGTCGCAACACAGGTAAAGGGAATTGGCAGTTGAAGGAAATCGTTAATATGATGAACAGACCATGTAAGACGGGCAAGTGAGCTTGAAATTTTCTGCCCAGCAATTAGGCCGGAAGGTAGTCGAACCGTTTTTTGCCTGATAGGAAAAGTACCAATATATCGTCCATTCCAAAGCTTTTCTTCCATTGAAAGATAACGTCTTGAAACTTCATCTGATAACATATCCGCCCAATCCGTTTCAAGTGCAACTTTTTCGATCTCATTTGCCTTATATCCAATGGAATAAAGTGCCCCTGCAACGCTTCCCATACTTGTGCCAGCAATAAAATCGATGGGAATGCCAAGCTCTTCCATGACTTTCAAAACGCCGATGTGCGCAAATCCCTTGGCGCCACCACCACTTAACGCCAATCCGATTTTAGGCCTCTCTTTTACAGTTTGGGCTGAGGAATTATATATAAAAATTATCAGGATTAAAAAATGAAAACAAAAATGCCTACCTACGATTTTGGACATAACTTTATTCCTTCTAGCATCTATTCAACTTCAAATATGCTCGCAGTCTCGTATTTATTCCCAAACTGATCTGTCGTGATGACGACAATTCTGTGCACCCCTGGTTTTAAATCATCTGGTAGCTGTGCAGTCCAGATGTGTGTTGAAACTTCAGGTTTAATCCAGGAAGGTAAACCATCTTTATTTTTGTCATAAAAATTTTGGTAGAACGGATCGACCAGTCGCGTCTGTTGCATTTCCAAAAAATTAGAATCATCAATTTTATACTTCACTTTGGATCGCTCACTTCCATCAAATACGTTCACAATAATCATTTCTTTCGTCGTATCCGATAAAGAAATTTTTCCTACCGGACTGGAGATCCGCAACTGAAAATCAGCGTCTCGGTGAGCAGGCTTGAAAACTTCGCTGTATTGATTCCCTTCAAATTTAAAAATGTGGTAACCGTTCGGCGTCCCATCTCTCTGATCGGCACCAGGAATGCCACGTTCATCTTTGATACCTGTCCACCATGTTCCTGATACTGCTGCACAGATTACCTGATGTAGCGGATTTTCCCCGTGCCAGTCGATCTCTTTCCCAATGAAATTATGCTCCAAAGTATGCATGTGACCTGCCAGCGCTAAAACTCGCTCCCTATCTTTTAAAATTTCAAACAGTTCATCCCGATCCAGTACATTGACAGATGCGCCTTCGCTGTAACTGGTGTAGAGAGGAATATGCATTGTTAGCACAATCAGGCGATCCTCATCAACAAAGCCCAAATCGTTTTTCAACCACTGCAACTGTTGCTCCCCTAATTTTCCCTGGTATCGTGGACTTCCCTTTTCATTCTTTCCTAGGTATTCCACATCATCCAGCACGATAAAATGGACTTTGCCGTAATCAAATGAATAATATGTCGGCCCAAAATGTCGTTTGAACGTCTCCAGGGCATATCGGTCATCTGGAGAGTCATAATTTTCATCGTGATTTCCTGCCACATTATAAAATGGAATGTCTATTTGCGAAACAACCTGATTGTATCTATCCAAAAGCGACAGATCATCGTACATGATATCGCCGAGCGTAATTCCACAAACCGCATCGGTACCGATGAGTTCTGCGATCACATCATCCCGAATATAATTAACTTCCTGGTGGTCGCGAGGCTGTGGATCAGAAAATGCGATTACTTTACAAGTTTGGATTTCTTCTGTTTTAAGTAGCGGAAAATTAAGCGATTTTGGCAATTTTCCAGTCGGTTCGATGCCACCATATTTCAATTCAGGCGAGCCCTTTGGTTGATAAATATAATAAAATTGGGGCAGATTCTTATCGTTCAGGGGTGTCATATATCCATTTGGTTTGGTAATAAAAATGACTGTTTCATCCTCGATCGAAATTTTGAACCGTCCATTTTTATCTGTCTGCACCACATCCCTTTGATTTGAAACAAGCACGCCAGGAATACCTTTTTCACCTTTATCTAAATTAAGATTTTTATTTGTGTCTTCAAAAACAACGCCTTTAACCTGTTTAGCAAACAGAAAATTTGAACTAAAAAAGGTAAATCCAGTAATCAGAACAGCAATTAAAAAACCTAAGGTCAATCTTTTCATACTTAGCTCCGGTTTTAAGTTTAGTGGAAGTGCGAATTAGTTTTTAAAATAAATTTAACAAATGTGTGTTACACATGCAATACAAATCTTGATTTATTTTTAAAATTTACGGATAAATTTCGAGAAGAATTGTATTCATAAGTGCTTGATATGTATTCGGGACGAAGTCAATATTGAATGGTGTAAAAGTGGAATTCAAAGTAATTTTAAGTACGAATCGAAATGTTCCAGTAAATCCTAATTTATTCTACTCATCAGAAGCCACACTAATTCCGACAATCCGATATGGCTCATGCTCTTCAAGTTCTATTTGTATTTTGAAAACTTTTCCTGATTCAATTGAACGTACTTTTATTCTTGCCGAATTCATGCCCGTTTTCATGGCGCCGAGCAATTCCAATTTACCAACATCCTGGTGCATTTTGTGAAACTGATCGAGATGTTTTTCCAGAGGGAATTGGTTCAGAAATTCAGGCGCAAAATTGGTCTTAATAAATTTTCTGGAATATGCATCATCCATTCGGTTGATCGCTTCCAATAGTGCAGCAGAACGCCTTCCAGTATTCGAACTTGGCAATCCCCAATTTATACTCAAATCTTCATTATCATTTTCCTGATCGGCATCAATCGGCGGCTGTGTATCAACAACACCAATATTTATAATTTTGTACGGGTCCTTACCCTCAAATTCTATTGAAATGAGCCACCATTCGCCGGTATTTTTAGATTGCACCGTGAGTTCAAGTGTATGCTCATCATTTTTAACGACCTGACCAATCTTCGCATCTCCTATTCCCTTTTGATCCTGCTGAATAAAGCGAAGCAATCCCTCCTCAGTTGCCCGCTCGATATAATCCGTTTCGAAATTTTCTTTGATGAAATTAAGGGTCTTCCCTTCATCGCTTGTCCGATAAATTTGGAGCAAAGTCAGGGCACGCGCTCCCATTTTGGTCTTTTTCAGTTCTTCAATTGTCAGTTGTTCGGTTTTCTCAGGAGGAAGCTTATAATCGTAACCAAAAACAATTTTAGCAACAGCATTCGAAACATTCCATGCGTGCTGACCTGCGGTATTTGCCAAAACAATAATAACAACATCTTCATCTATATATCTCAAAAAATCAGCCGAAAAAATTGTGTTTCCTCCATTATGGGCTATTAGCCTTGTATTTCTCGGCGTCATAAAAATTGCCCAGCCATAACCATAATATGAATCCGCATCTTCACCCTCACGAACATGCGGACTGTAGTAGGCTCTCTTTGCCTCCTTTGTAAGAATCCTGTCTGTTTTTAAAGCCAAGTGCCATTGAAACATATCTTCTACTGTGGAGAGAATACCGCCATTTGCCCGAAGGTGCCAATAGGGTCCATCTTCTGCCCAGGATTTGTCGATGAGTGTGCCCCAATCTTTTTCCCTTCGATAGCCGTGAGCTAATTCGTCCTGGTTCCACTTCGGAATGCGATATCCAGTATTCATCATTCCTGCTGGTGCGAATAAATTCTCATGTAAAAACGCCTCATAAGATTCGCCTGTTGCGATTTCAATGATAGTGCCCAACAAACTAAACCCGACATTCGAGTATTCGTACTTTTTTCCCGGATTGCTGTTCAGTTTCGTATTCATTGCTAATTCAATAAAATCATCCCGATTGATTGGTTGAAAATCTCCTCCAATAGCGCCTGGGAAGCCAGCAGTGTGAGTGAGCAGGTGATGCAAAGTAATTGATTTCTTATCTTCAGGTACATTTTTAAAATATTTTGAGATGGGATCGTTCACGTTGAGTACCCCCATCATTTGAAGCTTCAAAATCGCAGCGCCGGTAAACTGCTTGGTAATAGAACCGACGGTGAAAACAGTCTGATTGGTAACTGGGATATTTCGCTCCCGATCTGCCAGACCATAGCCTTTGGAAAGGATGATTTTACCGTCCTTAGCAACCAACAGTGATCCTGAAAATCCGTTTTTTTCAACACGGGTCATATATTCATCTATTTTTGTCTTTATTTCATCATCGTTTCTATTCCCTGATAAACAGAATAAAGGAATAGCAATCGAGAATTTTGAAATGATCAACAGAAACAATAGTATCTTTCTCATTTAGATTTCTCCTTAAAAGTTGATTAAAAATTAACTAAGAACTTAAATGAAGATATCCGCACTATTCAACGATAATGATATTGGATAATTGGCAATCCAGGATCAAGTATCCAGTATCCAGTATTGCTCATTCTATATAACCACAATTTAATCAGAAAGCGGCATTTATTAATATTGCATGGCCAGCGAAACTTCGCCAGGTATTTAATAAGACTATTCAAACTAGAAAAAGTTTTGATAATCAAGGATTAAAAAATACTTGATATTTAATAAAAAATGAGTTACTTTTTAAAAGCTGCGGGAGGTTTGGATACTGTAGGACAAGTTGCCAACTTGTCCTACAATAATATAAGGAGATCGCCCATGCCCATCACATACAACATCAAAATCGAACCCAATGAAACCGAAAATTCTTTTCGTATCACCTGGACCAATTCAGCCACCCAGCAGGAAAATTCTATTGTCCAATCTGCTATCGACATTGACAGGGAAGAAACCTCGCGGCACTGGCTGCAATCTAAACACCAGTTGCCCATCGGCAATCGGCTGTTTCGCTTGCTCGATGGCGAGGGACAATTTTTGCAGCGGGCGCTGGACGAAG
>SMTZ1_10000618_pt1 | contig 54371 bp, 37 predicted proteins | sample DeeMarSWOR136_30_FD_25667 | JGI IMG/M metagenome (IMG submission 25667) | reverse complement strand
CCGGTGACTTCAAGGCCAAAAAGGCGGTGATCTATTATGCCCCGACAGCAGATGACCTCCAAAACGCGATCAAAGGCCCAATAAAATCGGTGCCTGCGTCTGGCCTCGTTTACGAAGATCATTTGGCCGGCGTGGTCAGTTTCAAAGTGGTTCCGGCGTCGGTCTTCGGTGCAGGCGCAGCGATAGCACCGCCTCTGCTTCCTCCTGCGGAAGAGGCTCCGCCGATCCCAACTGGCGACGACAGCGGCTGCTTCATAAGCACCATCGACCTCTGGTGATGGTGACGCTCACTCCGGTCTCCATTTTTTGTGAGTGGGTGTCGCACTACATCAGAGCGAAAGTGCATTGCAGCCACTGAGCGAAAACAAAAACCTCAACAGTAGGAAAGAGAGGCCGCACCATGCGGTCTCCCTTTCTTGATTTGAATAGCTCGGTGTTTCGAAGAAATCGATTTTTGTTGACTTCCATTCCTCTTCAACGGTATTGGTTTTTTACTTGCCTTGATATGGATGTCGGCTTTCGGGCGGACGCGCTTTTTTCAAACCAATACAAAATTTGATGAGGAGGCATGAAATGAAGAAACCCGCGTTTTTGGCTTTTGCCGCGTTGGCCTTGGTCATCGTATTTGGGAGCGTGTGCGCTTTAGCGCAGGAGAGTCCTCCGGGCGAGTGGACGGGCAAGCGCTTCGAGGTGATTGACACCAACAATGATGGTAAAGTCAGCAAGAGTGAGTACACGACACACTGCGAAAAGCGTTTCGACCTCGTGGACAAAAACGGCGACGGTTATGTAGACAAGGAGGAAGCAAAGGAAGCGGCCAGTAAGGCCCGCGAAGGGTGGGAAAAAAAGCGCTCTCAGAGCCAGTAGGTTTCCAGGGGTGCGGCCGGCTGGAACCTTGAAGTGGGCATTTCTTTGCAGTTCTGTTCTCGAAGATGGCGGGGGTATCTCTTTGCCCGCAAAATACTACGGTTCGTAGATTCGTTAACTAATTTATTCCCTCAGGACTTTGTGCTGCCATGAAGAATCCAACGCTTAGCATGTGGGAGGAGATTATACGGCTCACGTGTGTGTCCTGGAGGTTGGCCCTGCTCTTATCAGCCCTTTCGTTATTCGGGTGGGGCCCTACTTGCGCCGAAGCGGACGCTGGACCGGATTTGAAGAAGCACTTTGGCTCGCCTGTGCAAACTCAAGCTGCGGTAGTGGCGGAACCGCCGAGTGTTTTGATCGGCCTGGGCGACAGCCTGACCCACGGAACCATGGACGCGACCAACAATGCTCTTAACACCTTGAATGCCTATTTTCAGAAGATCGCCGACTCCCTGATCCAGGAAATGAACCTGATTTGCACGCAGCCCCTCTTCGATCTTCAGGAAGAGCGGGTATTCCCTTTCCTGGTCCCCACCAACCTGGGGGTGGACGGTTCGGACACCTTTTCTCTCACAGGACTCGAGTACTACAAGAGGGTTGGAGCGGAACACTCCTTCCTCAGCCGGGAGTATCTTTCCGATAGAGTGCTGCCCTCCCGCCTGGAGGATGATTACGACAAGGTCTTGTACCCCATCAACGTGTTGGCGGAGCGGCCGGTTTCCCAGCTCGGCTCCGCCATTTGGCTTCTCAATGTCGGCGCACCCCGCACGGGGATTGAAAAGGCCGTGGTCATCCTCTGGATAGGAAACAATGACTCGAGCCTCGCGGCTCTGGGTGCGGGAGGGAAACAGCCGGAGTTTCAACCTTTGCCTTTCGACTTGGTGAAATTGGAACTCAAGCCTGCTCTGAGATTGCTGCTGAACATCGGTGAACGGATGGGGGAGGTATCCTTTGAGCCTTACACGCAGGCCGCGATCGAGCGAAACCTGACAGACCTTCAGGATTTCGTGAATCAGTACGAACGGGTTCTCAACCGCCTGGAAACTGAGACCGTGTCCTCCGACGTCGCTATTGAGTTGTTCCTCCTGACATTGCCCTATTACAGCGCGGTCGGTTACTTGATGGACTCGGAGGATCTGGAGTTTTACCTGCAAAAGCTGGACCCCGACTACACCGTTCCCTCTTCTTTCGGAAGAGTGGCACAGCCGAATCAACCCATCACAGATCCCCTCAAAGGCGACCGGGTCTCCCTGCTGACCTTCGGCATGATGTATGCTCTCCTGAGCACCGGCCACACGGTGGACGATGTCAACCGGGCACTGGAGATCAACGGCCTGCAGCGGGACGGCCTCGTGCTCTCGGAAGAAGAACAGCATTTGATCATGTCCCGGATTGACGGGTTCAACACAGCAATCAAGGCCGCTGCCGCATCAGGAGGCCCCAACGTCCACGTTATCGACATTGGGCGGTTATTGAATGAAACCCTCACGGGCGAGACGCAGATCATCGTCGACGACCGTGTTCTTTCCCGCAAATGGATCAGAGGCAGTGCATTCACTTTCGACGGGGTGCACCCGGGATACACGGGTCAGGCCCTGATTGCCAACTGCTTACTGCAGAGGCTGAACGAGGTCCTGGGACTGGAAGCCCCGGCTCACGACCTGTCGGATGTTATGGCGGGGGATCCTTATGTGGATCAAGACGGAGACGGCTGGGCGCCCGGTCCCGCTTATCAGGCATCGGGTTTGCCCGAACTCCTGTTTATGTTCAAGGACCCTGATGACACAGACCCCGGGGCCCAAGCGGAGATGCCGCCCGACGTCTGGGAACTGATCTCCGATGTCCTTCTGCGTCAAGTGCTGGACATTCCAGCGATGCGGGCTGAGGCAAAACGGCTCGGAATAGAACCTGTCAGGTGAATCGCCCCGGCAGTCTTCAGCGCCTCACAAGGAGATCTGCTGCTCCAACGCGGACCCATTGTCATGTCACATCAATAAACTGTCATCTCCGCCCCTTCGACTAGCTCAGGGTAAACTCCGGGAGAGTTCTTTTAACGTATCAGTGCTTTAAGCTTTCTCTCTTCACTCGAAATGACAGAATTGTAAAGAAATTTGTGTGCCACGACGCTAGGCTAAACATCGGCAATCCGGGTTTGGCAACAACAGTCAGTGACCACGCCCAAGGGCCTTATTTTATAATGCCTCAACTGGATGGATGAGTAGTCCATGAAAGCGAAATGTTCGGGAACACTGTTGCGTTTCTTTCTCGCCGTGACCCTGGGGTTGATCCTGGCAACTTACGCCTCAGCGGCCGAGAAGAGCAGTCTCATCCGGGTCAATGTGGGTATAAAACCGCATCTCTCAGTGCTTGACGACGACGACATCGCCGCTCAATACGGTGGCAAGAAGATCCTGAATATTCCGGCGATCCGTTTGAAAACCTACAAACTCCCTTCTGCCGCTTACCAGGGATTTAGAGACAAGCTTTTGGCAAGCGGCAGAGTGGCTTTTGTTGAACGCGATGTTCAGCGGATGATTCCAATAGGCGAGAGCCCGGTTACGGCCGACTATGCCCCCGACGACCCACGCTACCCCCTTCAGTGGGGACCATCCTGCATCGGTGCGGAGCAGGCGTGGGATCACGAAATTTTGTGGGGCAGGCCGGAATTGATCGTTGCCGTGATCGACACCGGCATTGACCTTGATCACCCGGATCTTGCCGGTTCCGTGGACCTTTCCATCGATTATGACTTTGTCAACAACGACGATGAGGCCATGGACGACAACGGACACGGCACGCACTGCGCCGGGATTATTGCGGCAGGATTCAACAACAGCATCGGCATAGCGGGCCTCCAAGACGTTACCCTCATGGCTGTAAAAGGCCTGAACGCAGCAGGCGCTGGCTGGGATTCGGTTTTGGCGGAGTGCATTGTCTATGCCACCGACAACGGCGCCAAGGTGCTCAGCAACAGCTGGGGCAGCCTCCGGTCTTCGTCCACTCTCGCCCAGGCAACCTATTATGCCTACACTCAGGGCGCTGTCGTGGTGGCGGCTGCCGGGAACTATGGCACACAGCGGGAGCATTTCCCTGCCGCCTATCCGTGGGTCTTGGGCGTAGCCGCTCTTGAAGATTGTGACACAAAAGCGGGTTACAGCAGCTACGGAGCAAGAAATGTGTTCATCTCCGCACCGGGCAGCAACATCTGGTCTACTTACTGGAATGATTCCTATGCCTCGGAGAGCGGCACGTCCATGGCCTGCCCGCATGTGGCCGCGGTGGCGGCCATGTGGATCGGCGCGTACCTCGACTATGTCGAACTGACCCCCAACCAGGTCATGGTCCTGCTGGCCACCACGGCTGATGACCTGGGGGATCCTGGAAAAGATATATATTTCGGTTGGGGCCGCGTCAATATGTTTCCCTGGGATGACTGAAGTATTGCCGGTGCAGCGTCTCCTCTGGTATTCCCTTTCCCCTTGAACTCTCTCTCCCAAGGTGGTTAAGACCGCTTGGCCTGGCCGTTTTTTTCCAAAACACGCCAGGCCTGAAAGGGATAAAACCACAAGCCGCTCTCACTGGTACTTAGTTGCAAAAGTTCCCGTTATGTCATTTCGACCGAAGGGAGAAATCTTTTCTACTGTTATAAAAGATCTCTCAGTCACTCCGTTCCTTCGAAATGACACGGTAATTTATGTAACTAAGTACTAGCCTGCAGTCTTGGCACCACCTTAAGGTTTATTAGTCCAGGGAACTTAGAAATTAGTACCCATCCCTTAGAAAGCTATGTAGCCTTTTCATGCCAGTCGACCTATGTAAGAATATCTACTCGAATAATGAGGAGAACTTCCTGGATTTGAGATGACGCTCAGGTTCGATCCATATGGGATTTTCAGGGCGAGCAAGACGCCGGCGGGTCTCTATGCACGGCAGAAGTGGCTCGCTGAGGAAAACAGCCTGGTCTGGAAGGCCGACTTCAAGTCCACGGTGGACGCCCTTCTTGCCGGGCAGTCCCGTGACGGGTCTTGGGGAGGGTCGGTTGTCCAAACCATTCAAAGGCTCTTTGGTCTCCACCTCACCGTTCGGGATCCAAACGAGCGCATCGATAAAGCCCTGGACTGGCTCTTGGATCTGGCTTTGAAGAAACCGCAGCGCATTCGACGGGACGTCGCAGAGCGCTTCTCGAATGAAGCCCTTCGCGGGCTTCCCTTCACGCCCGGTTGCTCGGGACTTTTACTGACCGGAGCAACGCTTTTCCTGGCCACCATCTTCGGACGAAACCGCGACCCGCGAATTTTAGCCGCCTATGCCCGGCTCAACAAAGAAGGTGTTGAAAGGAAAGGGCGCTGGTGCGGGTGGTCGTGCTCAAACAATATCCTCAGGGCTTTTGTGGTCCATCCCGAATTCAGGAAAAGCAGAGCAACAGACCTGGCCGTCAAAGCCTTAGCCCGTGCGCAGCATTCTTCGGGGACATGGCCTGTTCAGGTGCCATTCTACCAAACGCTGAATGCCCTGGCTCACCTGGATTTGGCAGATGCCAATGGCCAGATCGAAACGGCTCTTGAACATTTGTTTAAAACACAAAACAAAGACGGCACTTGGGGCAAAGCTCAGAAGGAGTGGAACACCTTCCTAGTGGTGCATGCCCTAAGGAACAAGGGCTTCCTTTGAGACCGATGACGAGCACCGCTACGCTGAGCACGAGCACGATTCCGGAACCCTGTCGCCTTCAGCGACCGTGACAAACCCCACCGACATCCCTTTCTTCTTTATTGAAAAATTTATTATAAAATGATATAAGTAAATCTAACAAAATTCGGGTTATCCACTCCTGCCTAGGCTGGCCTGTGTTGTGTTGATGGGATCGAGTCATGCCAAAACTGATTCTCTATCCGGGTAAAGACCAGACCTTCACCTACCCGATAGAAAAAAGCGAAGTGACCTTGGGAAGGGCCTCTGAAAATGACGTGCCACTCCCTGACAAATCCATTTCGCGAAAACATGCTGTCCTTTGCAAAACTCTCCGCGGCTATCTTCTCAAAGATCTAGGAAGCCACAACGGAACCTTTATCAACGGCTCACGGATCACCGAGCACATCCTGAAGCACGGTGACCGTCTAACCGTGGGGGCTGTTGCCATGGTCTTTATGGACGGCTCGGCCCCACCTGCCGCCCTTGGGGAATCACCCAAAACCATTATCGTGGAAGCGCCGAATCAAAGCGAGGGTGAGATCATCCGGCTTGAGCCCAGCACCGATGAGGCCTTGCTCGCATCCATTAAGCCCGCTTCATCGGTTGAAGCGCAAAAGCTTGGATCCGGCATAAAGGCGGAGCGGGCTGACTCTGGACAAATCAGCGTTGTCGATCTGGAGAAAAGCAACAAGATCCTTTACGTCCTCTACCAGATAAGCCGCAAACTCAATACAGTCCCCGACTTTGATGAACTCCTGAATACCATCATGGATTCCATCTTTCAGGTCATTGATGCGGACCACGGATTCGTGGCGCTCTTGGGAGACAGCCCCGACGCCCTGATCCCCAAGGTGGTGAGATACAGAACCCCCCAACAAAACCGCTCTCAGGAACTGCGAATCAGTCGCACCATTCTCAACAAGGTAATTCACGAAAAGGCATCCATCCTTACCTCCAATGCCATGGAGGACGCCCGCTTCCAAGGCGCAAAGAGCATCTTTGTTCAGAATATACGATCCGCCATGTGCGTGCCCCTATGGCGCAAGCATGAAGTGATCGGCATCATCCAACTGGACAGCTTCCGTTTGACGAATCAGTTCACCAAAGCGGACCTGGATCTTCTCACCACCATCAGCAACCAAATGGCGATGGTCATCGAGCAGGCCAATTTGAATGAAAAAATTCGCTATGAAATGATGGCACGACAGCGTCTTGAGAGATTCCATTCACCGGAAGTGGTTGATCTCATCATCAACCGCGAGGATATGGCCGAAGAGAAGCTCATGGCGCCGGATGAAAAGGTGGTCACCGTCCTTTTCACGGACATCGTGGATTTCACGCCCCTCTCTGAAAGGCTTTCAGCAAGTGAAGTGAGCCTACAGCTCAATCAATATTTCGGAAGAATGACGGATATTGTCTTTGAATACAACGGCACTTTGGATAAGTACATCGGCGATGCCATCATGGCCGTATTCGGCGCCCCCATTGAGAGGGAGGATGATGCGGAAAGGGCCATTAGAGCAGCCCTCGACATGCGAAGGGCGGCCTTTCAAATGATGGCTGAGATCGACGCGGACAGGCAATTTAGCGTCAGGCTGGGCATCAACACAGGACGGGCGGTCGCCGGAAACATCGGCTCTCCCAGACGAATGGAATACAGCGTGATCGGGGACACGGTGAATACCGCAGCGAGGATCCAGAGCATTGCGGAGCCGAACCAAATCCTGATCGGCGAGAAAACCTACGAAAGTGTCAAGGGCAAGTTCAATATTCTCAAGATCGGCAAGAAGTCGGTCAAAGGAAAGAAAAAGGCCGTTACGGTCTATGAAGTCCTGGAGTGATTGTAAAGACATTCATTTAAATCTAAATTAGAAGAGAGGGGCTAAACCCCTCCCCTACGCTTTTTCACCCATACCTTAAGCCTTGTGCCTTCTGCCCTTGCGCTTGGTTTTGAACCCTTTTCTACAAGAGCTTCCTTCAGCAGCCTGCTAAGACTCATGGGAGTAGACCTCTACTCTGTCTTTTCCCTTTCTCTTGGCTTCGTAGAGGGCATGATCTGCATGGAGGATGAGACTCTGAAGATTCTCGGAAATCTCCTTGTAATGGGATATGCCCACACTTATGGTTACCGGACACGTTTTCTTCACACTGCGACGCATCCGTTCCCCTATCCTGGTCACATCTTCTGTCGATATATCAGGAAGAATGACAACAAACTCCTCCCCACCATATCGGTAAATGTGAATCCTGTCGTAGTCTCTCAGGCTTCTTGCAATGCACCTCGATACGGTTTTTAGGATTTGGTCTCCTTTCTGGTGGCCGTGCTCATCATTGTATTTCTTGAAGTGATCGATGTCGATAATGAGCAAACCAGAACCCTTGCCGCTTCTTCGGTACAAAGCGACGAGCAACTCAATATCCCGGTCAAACTTCCTTCTGTTGTAAACGCCGGTAAGGGGATCCTTGTCAATTAAGCCGGAAAGAAAAGACCTCTCTTCCGGATCAAGTTTCATCAAAATCTCTTCCAAAGATGTAACCATCGTGTTTAGGGACCTCTTGAACTCGTTTCCGCGTCCAACTTCGATTTCATCATCGCACCAAAAAGATACACGTTTATCTCAATTTAGCTAAAACAATTTTAATTTATCAGACACTATATTGTCAATGTGGAAGCCCTCTCCCGATGGGTCATGAAGGAATCATCTGTTGCACTCCTTTCGATCACTCCTCTCTTTCGACCTTGAGCTTGTCGAAAGGGTTGCGGCGTATGACGTTCATGGCCAAAGGCGTAAGGCTCAAGGCTCAAGGATAAAACCCAATAGAGACTGGCTGCGATAAGATAGCAAGATTTCTCAGTCACTTCGTTCCTTCGAAATGACACTGTTATTGGTGAAACTAAGTACTAGTGGGCCATGCACAGAAGGGATATACCGAAAGGGTGCACGGTCAAGGTGAACGCGTCATGTTTGCTCTATGCGATCCACGATCTGCATGTAGGCCTTGTTGATGGGAAGGTTCTTTTTTTGAATGAGCTCTCCCAATCGGCCTCTATCCCCCAGATCCACCATCTCAGGATCAATCGGGATCTCCCCCAACATGGGGACGTTCATCTGGGCCGCCATCTTGGTGCCGCCTCCGGCGCCGAAAACCACGACGGTTTGATTGCAGTGAGGGCAGGCAAAGCCGCTCATATTTTCGACCACACCCAGGATTCGCACCTTCACCTCACGGCAGAAATTGATGGACTTTCTCACATCAGCCAGCGATATCTCCTGCGGCGTGGTCACGATGAGGGCCTCTGCATCGGGAATCATCTGTGCCACGGTCAGCGGCTCATCTCCCGTACCCGGCGGCGAATCAATGATCAAGTAATCCATCTCACCCCATTCGACGTCCGAGACGAATTGCCTGATGGCACCAATCTTGAGAGGACCTCGCCAAATAACGGCCGCATCCTTATTGCCGAGAACCATTTCCAAGGAGACGGCCTTCAGATTCTCTGAAAAGGGGTAGGGTTTCACCATGCCTGGGCCAGCAACCTCCAGACCCCCCTGAACATTCAGGAGATGGGGGATGGTCGGCCCGTGAAGATCCACATCCAAAAGACCGACCTTGCGTCCCTTCTCACTCAAGAGCAAAGCCAGATACGCGGCAACCGTGCTTTTCCCCACGCCCCCTTTACCGCTCATCACGAGGATCTTGCGCTCGATTTTAGAAAGGCGTTCTTGGATCAGCCGGTCCTGTTCCAGTCTTTCCATGTCTCCCGGCGTCATGACTGGTATTTGCTTTTCTTTACCTTCCATTTGTCTGGCTTTGTCTCCTCCCGGACATCAGAAAATTTTCCCCGGTATAGCCCCGGCATTCAGTCCGTCAGCCAACCCGAACGCGATGCGCCCCATAGGGCGCGATTCATTGTAAGATAAAAGCGTTGCGGATGAACAGACTCACCACACCCCCTCACCTTACCTCTCCCCCTCAGGAGACTGTTTCGTAATCTGTCATCCCGGCCAAGTCCCGCTGAGCGGGACGCGAGCCGGGATCCAGAGAGTGACCTCTGGTTCCCCGCTCCCCGATTTCTCGAGGACAAGCTTCGCGGGGACAAGCCTGGATTCCGGATCTCGCCAACCTGCGGTCGGCTCGTCCGGAATGACGGTTTTGAGGTATTGTGACACAGCCTCAAGGGAGGGAAGAATTGTTGGTTGTCGAAATCTGCGCGCATCTGCGTCCAAAGCCATAATCCAAAAAAAGAATCTCCCCACATCGGGGAGATTCTTCAAAGGGCCCATTGGCTGAGAAAGTCACAAAATCTTCAAACGATTTTATGACCTAGAGTTCCAGCCACGAATCAGAATAAAGGCTATGGCCTAGAATGACCCTCGCCGTCTTGGCATAGTCCGCCATTTCTTTAGAAAGGGAGCCCATATCGATCCCCTCCCCATCCATCACCTTGTGAATGATTTCGACGATATCGGGCCTCTTTCCCCTGGCAATCTCGATGAGTCTGTCATCGTAGGCGTCGGCAATGCAGGAGAACATCCCCTTCCTTTCCAGCATGACCATATAGGTCTGGTTCAAGATGGGTCTCAGATGATCCGGAGGGCCGTTGGAGACATTGGAAAGGCCGCATGTGGATTTTATGCCGGGAAACATGTCCCCCAGCATCTCTTGAAAGGCCAGAAGGCTCATGAGCTGAGGCTGCTGAATGTTCACCGGCGTCACAATGCCGTCCACGAAAATGTCCTCGTTGGGCACCCCCGCCTCATTGGCCGCATAGATGAGCTCTGCTGCCAGAGCGCCTCGCTCGTTCTCATCCCTGGGGAGCCCCTCAGGTCCCCACATGAGGGCAATCATGTTCGCCTTGTACTTGACCGCAAGGGGGATCATCTTCTCATACCTCTCAGGTCTGCACATGATGGAGTTGATAATGGCTTTGCCCTTGTGAGCAGCAAGACCCGCCTCCATCGCCTCGATGTTGGACGTATCCAGGCAAAGCGGGGGCGTGTCGCCAATTTCTTCTTGAACCGTTTTGATCACGAACTCTATCAACTCAGGCCCGCCTTTTCGGGCCGGCCCCAAATTGATGTCGATCCAGTCCACTCCCTGAGCCTTCTGCCTTTTCGCCTCTTCGGCGATCGGCTTGGGATCCTTCTCCTTGAAAGCCTTCCCGATGACCCTGCTGATGACATTCAAGTTTTCTCCAATCAGTAACATGGCCTTCCCCCTTTTCGATCTACTTCATGTCTTTAAGGAACTTCGGAATGAGGGACGCATCCCTGGGACCGATGACCACCTCCCAGCCAGGCAGCTCCTCTTCCATATCCCCGCTGATCGCTGCAGCATAGCCCGGGATGATGATCTTCTTGTGGGCAATCTTGTCCCCGATGCCGCACTTCTTCACAAAGGTTCCTACGGCATCACCCGCGAACTTGCCGGCCGCCCAGGCGGTCATCACGGAGAGGCCTTCCGTATCCATGATGAGAAGCCAGCTCGGTACCCTGCTTGCTTCCACTTCACCGCTGACAATGAAGTAGGTCAGCGAGAAGTTGGTGGTCACCAACACCGGTGAATTCTCATCGGGGCCGTTGATCTCGTAGATCCCCTGGGTGACCGTCATCGGCCGCTGTGGATCCGTGAAAAGATTGAGTCTCTCCACCAGCAGGGGAAACAGGCTGTCGCCCCTGAAATCGGACAGCACAACGATCCCCGCATACTTGGCGATCAGCAAGGAGGCGATCACCGTCTCCACATCCAGGTTGCCGGCCATCTCGCAGGGAAAAGCGATGGTAGGGAAGCCCAGAGAGCGGTTTCCTGCTTTGAGAGGCGCACGACGAGTGACGACCTGGTCCTGAAAAAGCTGCTTCAAATCGCGGGAGCCTGAATCCAACACAAGGTCTCTGATCCCCATGCCGGTCAATTTGTCGCTCAAGGCAATAAGGTTTTCCACACTGTCCGCCTTCACGGCCAGAGGTAGCCCTTTCTCCTTTGCCAGGTTACCCATGTCCTCAGCGTTCTCAGCGGTCGCTGCATAAAGAAGGGGCTTCTTGAAAGCACACGCCTCCACAGCCGCTTTCATGGCGTCGAGGTTTCCCGTCATAAGAACGAGGTTGAATTCACTCTCCTGAGCAATCTTCTTTGCCGTCGCGGCAAAAGCCGATCCGTCCCCATTCACATCCTTCAATGCAACCAATTCGGGTCGCAAATTCAGACCCACCCTTTCAAATTGAAGGGCATTCCAGGCCTTCAGTTTTTTGTCCACCGTGTCCGGATCCGTATCCGAGGTCACAAGAGCCGCGATGGCCGTAGGATTGAAAAAGGTTTTTTCGTGCCTGAACATGACCGTTTCACCGCCGATCTTAAAAGCCCGCACCCCTGCGCCGATCGCCACCTGTCTGATGGGAGGGGCGGAAGCTTCCGCAAGCGCTTCTCTCGCCTCATCCGACACGTAGGGGCAGGCGTCGAGTTCCGCCTTTCCTGATGCCAGATTCATAGCAAAAGCCAGGCAAGTGGGAATCCCGCATTCGCCGCAGTTCGTCTTGGGCAACATTTTGAAAATCTGAATTCCAGTCAGTCCCATGACAATCTCCTAAAAGGTATTAGTAGGTTTCTTCAACAGGTCGAAATTTACTGTCCTTCACCGTTTCTGTCATATCCATGGAGCGCCGGAGCGTTGGGCAGGAGGATACCCGTTACCCCATCCCTCCAATACTCCAATCTTCCCTAGCCCACAATCGATTCCATCTTCAAAGCGGGATGGTCCTTCTTTTTCAAGAAGGGCATGATCTCCTCCTCCGTGAGTCCCACGGTCTCATCCGCGATTCGGTCGATGAGATCGGGAACGCCCAGTTCCTCTCCCCGCCTGAGCAAGCGTTCCTTAATCTCCTCTTTGAGGGATTTGGGCATCCACACCATGCGAAGAAGACCACCGTCGCCCACGATGAATTTCCGCTGGGTGATGTTGTACTTGGAATGACCCACGAAACCCGGAGAAGACTGCCCGCCTCCCATCACACCGGCCAAGGTGGTGAACTTCATCCCGCAGGGCGTCTCGCCCGTATATTCGCGGTGGACCGTCATCACCCCGTTACAGCCGGGCAACACTGCGGCGATGCACTCGCAGCATCCGCAGGTGGTCATGGGGTCATTCACGAGGCTGTAAAAATTGTAGTGGTCGATATTTTGCCGCGAGGCCTTGTACACGAAATCGTTGATCCCTTTCCACTGGCCCAACTTGGGATCCAGGCATTCACCCTTTTCCACGGGCTGGTTGGGTCCCGTGGGGTTGATCTCAAAGGAGGCCTTGCAGTCCATCCAGTTATAGGCGCCACAGAGTCCGGTCCTCTCGGGGCTGATCATGCACACATGGCTCGGAGCGAAAGACTGGCACAGGGTGCAGGAATAGTAGGTCTCTATCGCCTCGTCGGTCATCTTCTCCACGCGGTCATCTCTGGCCCCGTACTCCGCCCTCGCTCTCTTGGTGAGCTTGTCCACATCCGCTTTTTTCGTATAGAGGGTCACTTTGATCTTATCGAGGATGGTGCCGAAATCCTGGTGGAGTTTGGCATGGAGGATGGTGCCGATATCCTTCAAGCTGAAGCCCTTTTCAACGGCCTGTTCACCAAGCCTGATCCAGGCGATATCACGCTGTCCAATGTGCATGATGCCTTGCGCATAGTTGATTAGATGGTGAATCTGCCGCTCCAAAATGGGTTCAAAGTCCGTCTGCATCTTCCGGCCCGCCGCTTGGACATAAATGCCCAGAGGGATCCGGTCGCCTTTTTTGAGGTCGCCAACGTCGGGGCCGACCAGCTCAACCTCGCCGTCCTCAATCTCGTTCATCTCCGCCATCTTGCAGAGCTCTGTGCACTGCGACTTGCCCCCGCCCATCTCGAGGTAGAGATCGTCCTTGCGGACTCGCTCGCCTTCAAAGGCCGGGCCATAGGCCACCGGTATGTCAATTTTGGCAATCGTCACTTTGAGGCCACGGATCTCTATGGACTTGGAGGTCATCTCATCGTGGTCCACATTGGCCACCACATGCTCATAGGTGCACACACCGGTGGGCAGAATCTCCGGAATATCTGTGTCGGCCAAGGTGGGAAATCCCCAGTTTACGGCACCCGCTGCATTGGCCGCCCACTCTGCATTCACCTCGCCCAGAGCGTTGACAAAGGCAAATATACGGTTCTTTTGATACGCAAGCTGCCTTTTGAAATCACCCGGCGCGATACCGCCGAAAGACATGCCGGCCCGGTTCGCGAAGCCGAGGGCGAAGACCGCTGCGGAAATGTCCGGCCCGAACGGCACCAGACGGGTGTTCCAGCCGATCTGGACCTTTTCCTGGAGCAGTTGCTCGGCGAAGGTCGTCCCGCCCTGGTTGGCCGCCATGAAAACGTAGATCGTCTTGAGCTGATACTCTTCAGCGATCTTCTTGGCTGTCGCCGAATCCGGGGCGGCACCCACAATCGCGGCAAAGCCCGGCGCTGTGCCGTCCACGAACTCCACACCCCGCTTCCTCATAATGGCGTCATCCGCTGCACCGAGCCAAATCTTACCGTTGTCCACATCCGGGTCTTCCACTTCGGGCTGATAGAAATCGGGATCCTCCACATAACGAATGGCCTCCACGATCTCTTCAGCAAAAAGGGCGGCCATGCCCGCGTCCAACAGGGGCCCCAGATAGGGCACATGGCAGTCCTTCTTGACATGGGGGGGCAAAAGCTTACGCGCGAATTCAAGGGGCTTTTTGGCTGAGTCCAGATCCGTCACCTTGATGCCCGTCAAGGAGTAAATGATCGGCAAAAAATACGCTGTATTGGGAAATTCCAGTTTCTGGCTACCGCCGTAGGTTTCCAGGGCTCTCTTGTAAGTTCCTTCAGCCTTCGAAACAATGTTGTAGGCACCCTGGATGGCTGCAAATGCGACTAGTTTCGACATATTTCATGTCCTCCCTTCCTAAGAGGTAAATTCGGTTCTTTTTCCAAAGTTTCGATTATGCCGCTTCCAGCTTCTGCCGGTCGGCCATATCCATCAGGACTCTCTCGCGGGCCTTATCGATGCCCAGAGCCTTGCGCTTCTTGTCAATATGGGCAATCATCTTGTGGGCGTGCTTGATGGGATCCGGTTCCATATCCCACATCCCGCCGTAGATGTCTTCCAGTTCCCTGTACAGATGGTTCTCGAAGACCGGTGCCCCGCTGACGGGCAAGGTCACCCCAAAGACCGTGTAGACGCCGGAGGTCACGAAATAGTGACCGATGCTGATCGCCTTCTCACTCATCCACTCCGGTGCCGAGCCGGCAGCCGGGAGATCGCTGATATCATTTCCAAGGCCGCCCGCCTTCACCACTTCCGTGGCCGCCATGAGGATGCGGCTGTTGTCCACACAGGACCCCATATGAAGCACCGGCGGAATCCCGACGGCTTCACATACCTCGGCGAGCCCCGGCCCGCAAAAGACCTTCGCAGATTCAGGTGTGAGCAAACCCGCTTTGGCGCAGGCGATGGCGTTACACCCTGTGGTCAGGACGATCACGTCATGCTTCACCAATTCCTTAACCACCGCAATATGCCCCTCGTCCAGAGAGGTTCGGGCGTTGTTTCACCCAACCACGCCGGCCACACCTCGTATGCGGCCGTTGATGATGTTGTCATTGAGGGGGGTGTAGGACCCGCGGAAGGTGCCTCCGAGATGGTAGTTGATCGCCTCGTAGCTGAAACCTGCAATCAACTCCGAAGAATTCCTCGGAATCATGACCTCCTTCTCCCGGTTCGGGAAGTTCTCTATGGCGGTCTTCACAATCCTTTTGGCATCCTCAAAGGCGGTGTGCTCGTCAAATTCGATGTGGAGCGTGTCGCCGGAAGCGATTCTCGCCCTCGGGTTCGTGGTGATGATCTTGGTGTGGAAACACTGGGCCACGTTGGCGATATTCTCCATAATGCACTGCACATCCACCACCATGGCATCCACGGCACCCGTCACAATGGCCAGCTCCTGCTGCAAGAAGTTCCCGGCCAAGGGGACACCGTGGCGCATAAGAATCTCGTTGGCGGTACAGCAGATGCCACTGAGCTGAATGCCCTTAGCCCCTTTCTTCTTGGCCAGCTCCACAATCTCGGGCAGTTCCGCAGCCTGGACGATCATCTCGCTCAGAAGGGGCTCGTGGCCGTGGATGATGATGTTCACATGGTCTTCCTTGAGAACCCCGAGATTTGCGGCGCTTTTCAAGGGGTAGGGACAACCAAAAAGGACATCCTGCAGGTCGGTTGCGATCATGGACCCGCCCCAGCCGTCTCCAATGGCGGCTCTGGTGCACTGCATGGTAAGGTTCTCGTAGTCCTGATCCACGCCGATGTGGGTCCGGTGCATGATCTCCACGATTTCGCGATCAATACCCCTGGGAACGACGCCCTGTTTCTTCCACAGCTCGTATCTTGGCTCGGGCGCCCTTTTTGCCGTGCAGACCTCACCGGTCTGTTGACCCCACTGGGCCAGGGCCTTTTCCGCCACCTCCACCGCGATCTCGTCGAAATCACGCTGGAGCATCTCCCCGTCTTCCCCTTCTACGGTAATCTCCACGCCGAAATCAGGGGCGATCTCCAATAGTTTCTTGGTGTCCTTGATTTTGTAATCTTCCGTTTCCTTTCGCGCTGCCGCCAGGAAAGTCTCTGCAACGCCTCGACCGTGATCGGAGTGGGCTGCCGCCCCTGCAGCGACCATTCGCGCAAAATTACGCGCTGCAATGGTCTCGGGGGTTGCGCCACACAGACCTTTGCGCGTGTCTTCACCTTCGATCGCGCTTTTGGTCAGAGGCAGCCTGCAAGGCCCCTGTGCGCAGTTCTTACAGCATGTCCCCTGGGTGCCGATGTTGCACGGTTTCATGGAGGCGGCCCGGTCAAAGATGGTCTCTATCTCCATCTCCCGGGACCTTTCGATCATCTCCATGCTGGCCACATCGATGGTCAACTCGTCCGGTGTCGCGATCTTCTTGACCTTCTCCTTGGCTGCAGCCGCTTTTCCTTTGACTTCTTCTGTCGTCATTATGAGGTTCCTCCTCCTATCTTGGTTGTTTCATAAATATGGTTACGATCGTCTGTGAATGCGTTCGAGGTTCTGAATCAAGCGCTCGACAAAATCGACCTGCTGGGCTGCAGCTGTTTTGGGCACCGCTTCAGCCTCAGCCTTTCTCTCTGCTTCGTGCTTCTCTCTTTCTGCGGCCCGTTTCTGTCTCAGGGCCAAGAGCTCATCCTTTTCCTTTTCCTTTGCTTTGGCCTTGGTCTCGGCTTTCTTTTTGGCTTCTTCTTCAGCCTTTTTCTTGGCCTCTTCCTCGGCCTTTTTCTGCGCCTCCGCTTCGGCTTTGGCTTCTGCCTCGGCCTTGGCTTTGGCCTCTTCTTCAGCCTTGGCTTTGGCTTCAGCCTCCGCTTTCGCCTTGGCATCGGCTTCCGCCTCCGCCTTGGCTTTGGCCGGTTCTTCTGCTTTGGGCTTGGCCGGTTCTTCAGCCTTTGGCTTTAATTCCACCACTTTTTCCTCGGCCTTGGGCTTCTCCTCTTTCTTAGGGGGCGCCTTGGCCTCTTTGGGTTTGGCCGGCGCAGCCTCTTCCGCAATGGTGAGGTCCGGCTCGGGTGAAAGGGCCATGAGATCGGCTTCTTGGAGTTCAAGTTTCTTTGAGATTTCAGGAACATCCATGACAGAGCCCCCGTTCGTCATGTGTTCGATGAATGCACGAACCAGTCTGACGCTTTCAGGGTGCCTGAGGATAACCACATCGGATCCTCCCATGAGGTAGCAGACCGCGGCCACGGTCTCCATCAAGACACCGCGCCTTTCAGGGTCACCGAGGGTCGGGGCCTCGTCAATGCCCTCGCGAGCTTCCTTACACTTCCAGATCTCGTTCCCGATGTTTGAAATCAAGGGAACCTGAAGCTTGTCGTCTTCCTGCGTCAGGGCGGCCATCCTGATCCGCTCCATCACGGAATAAGAGTATTCCAGGCCATAGCCCAATCCGCCCGTTGTCGGATCAACGACGATTCTATCCAGCTGCACACCCAGATTTCCCAGCAAGATGTTCAGCTGTTTCGCCAGATTGACGTCAATAGGGGTAGAGGCGATGACGATATGACCGTAGCCCAACGCGCTGGCACCCACACCTTTGTGGTTGCCTTCTTCAACCGGCCCAAGTGCGAGGTTCTTTCCCTCTAGGGCCTCAGATATTTTCTTGAGCACCTGTTCGTCTTTTTGGTTGTCGGCCGTGCCCCACAGCACGACAGGCACATCAACGGCCTCGACCACCTTTTTCACGACCTCCAGGGCCTGTTCAGGGCTGGCGTCTCTGCCGTTGGGATCCGTGCCCTTGAGCTGGACCACAATGAGGTCCGCCCCGTACTCTTCAACGCACTTCTTGGCCCATGCATCCGGGGATGAAATGACATCCTTAAACGGCTCCACCGCCGCCGGCGGCCATTCTTCCGAAGGATCATAATCCCAGATTTCCATAGCAATCTTGGGGGGATTTGGCATGTTCCCTTCAAATAGATAGAATGGATAGGAGTCAGTTCCTCCCAGCGCCACGGCACCACCACCTGCTCCAACGGTCGTTTTCCCTATTTTTCCGGAATAGGGCTGTTTTGGAATTTCAAAAGCCAATTTCTATCCCTCCTTTTTTCTTTCGAAATCCGAAGTTTTCCTATCACGCAACTTGGATAACCTACCGAAAACATATTGTTTTAGTATATTTAATAAAAGAGCGGTCCTTCCGTACACTCCTCTTCACGGAAATGACCCCACCTTTGTCCATAAGGCCACCGTCAGCGTATTGCCCGGTCTTTTGTCAAACTAGAGCGATTTGGAGGCAATGGACCCGTCATTGAAGATAACGGTATGTCATCTGTTGACAGGTCGATGTGTCAATATGCGTTCGTTGCAGTACCTATTTGTGCGAACTACCGGGGGTGGCGTTGAAGGAACGCCTCTCCCCAACATCTCGGAGACCATCAGGTATTGCTAAACGGCACAATAGAATCGCCTTTCAAAAGACTCTCCACCATAGATAACGCACAATTTGTTGTCAAGAAATTTTTGCCAGTGAACACAGTAGCTTCCCATTTAAACCGGGCTCTATATCTTGATGCTGAATGAAGAGAGACACTATATGTAGTTGGTAGCTTAACCTAACATTTTGTCGAAAATAGCGAAAGCCGCCTGCAAAGCTTTACTTTCTTTGCCGAGTTCCGTCGTGGGTCTGCCGGCGAGATCGAAATCGCGAACCTGCTCATCTTCCGGAATCACCCCGGTCAGAGCCAATCCAAATGTCTCAACGGCCTTGCGGATGTTATCCAGTTGGCCCTCTTTGGCCTGATTTACGATCAGAAGCTTCTGGTCTATGTTCAAGCCCAACTCTTTGGTCAAATCAAAGATCCTCGCGGCAGACTGAATGCCCCGACGGGTGGGATCCGAAACCACGATAAGGAGATTGATGTTATTCGTCGTGAGGCGGCTAATGTGCTCCATGCCAGCCTCATTGTCGATCACGATGTAAGCATAGTTGTTGATCAATTTGTCCAGATAATTGGTGAGGAGCGTATTTGCTGCACAATAGCACCCGGGTCCCTCAGGCCTGCCCATGACAATGAGGTCGAACCCCGTGGATTCCACCACCGCCTGCTCGAGCTTCATCTCCATGAATACGTCCTTCGTTATTCCGGTCGCAACCCCACGCTTCATTTCTTCTCGAGCATCACCCAGGGTTTCCTCAACCTCGAGCCCCAACACCTCATTTAGATTGGCATTTGAATCGGCGTCCACCGCCAATATGGGGACCTTGCCCTTATCCGTAAGGTATTTGATGAGTAAGCCGGCTATGGTCGTCTTCCCTGTGCCCCCTTTACCGGCTAGGCCAATGGAATAGGTCATAACGCCCTCCTAAGTCCTCACCACAGAGGCTCTGAGAACACAGAGAAATGCAAATCTTTCATTTGCCCCTATGCTTCATCGGGGCAAATAAAAGGTGTGTCTCTGCCTGCGGTGACAGATTTTGACTGGAACGATCCGAGAACTGAAACTCCTTATTTTCCAGAGGGACCGCGCGATGAGATAGATGAATCTCGGCCGAAAGTGGATGAGCAACTTGCCCATTCGCGGGAGATACCGCGAATGGGCAAAAAAGCTCCACTCCGTATCCTCTGTGTCTGGTTTAAAAATGCGAGACCTATCTGTTCGCCGATCGGTTCCATAAGCTTTAAATATTCGTCAAATTTTTGTTTGCCATTTTACTAAAGTTTCCCTAATATTCAGGCAACCTTAAATGCATAGCGGCCGTCCAAAAATATGTCAAAAAAAAAAGACATATGGAACCAAATTCGTAAGAATTTGAAGTCCAAACTGACAAAATCTCAATTTGAAACGTGGTTCTCTCAGGCCACGCTCAAGAAGTTCGAGCCCGATTTGGCGATCATTGAGGTGCCCAATAAGTTCGTCGCAAATTGGCTTACGGATAAGCACCTCATAGAAATAAAAAAGTCGTTTAGAAAAATCACCAAGCACTCCCCCAGCATCCACTTCAGCTATGACCACCCGAGCGGGCCCCGGCGAGGCGCCAAGGCTGAGGGGGGCTTGACATCGGATTTTTTTCTAACCCACCGCCTAAATCCCACCATGACCTTTGACCGTTTCGTGCCCGGAGAGTGTAACCAGTTTGCCTGCTCCTCCGCTCGAAAGGTGGCGGAGGCTTCCGACGGACAATACAACCCTCTCTACATCTACTGTGGTTCTGGCTTGGGAAAAACGCATCTCCTTAACGCCATCGGCAATCATCGGTTGAGAAAAGAACCTGAATCTCGAATACGCTATCTTTCAGCTGACACATTTACGTCAGACTTCACATACGCCATCAAGAATGACAAGCTGCACGAATTCAGAGAGGAATACTGCAGTCTGGACTTGTTGCTTTTCGATGACACCCATCTCTTGGCGCACCGGGAGAAAACCCAAGAGGAGTTTCTCTCCATCTTCAATTCCCTTTATGGGGCGAACAAGCAACTCGTTTTCACGGCTGACAGGCCCCCGAATCTGCTCAAAAACATGAATCCTCTTCTCAACAGAACACCAAAATTCGCATTCTCAAAAAACGGGCTGAGGAGGACAAGATTCCCATTCCAGACGACGTCATTTTCTTTCTTGCAAATTCCAACAGCGATCTAAAGAGCCTCATTCAAAATATCGTGAGACTGGAAAGTTACGCTTCATTGAACAACAGCCCTATCAGCATATCCATGGTGACGTCCCTAGTGCGGAACAAGCGAAAAAGCGAAATTAGCGTGGAGGACATCAAATCAACCACGGCCGCGTATTTTAATATCCTCGTGGGAGACATGACTTCAAAAAAGAAAAAACGAATGTATTCCTATCCCAGACAGTTGGGGATGTACTTGGCGAGAAAGCATACGGCCCTGTCCTTGAAGCAAATCGGAGACGCCTTTGGGCACAAGGATCATTCCACGGTCGTTTACGCGATCCGGCGTATAGAGAAATACAAGGATAAGGAGAAGTCCATATTGGACGATCTCACGAAAATCGAGAACCGCCTTTACTAACAGAAGTGGGGGCGGTTTTGGTTATTTTCTTGACGGCTCTTGACAAAATGGGGGTCAAAGCTACCCGCTTTATTGGAACTGGGGTCCAAACATCTCGAAAAGGACGAAACCCTTGTTCAAAAGAACCCTGTGGAAGACGAAATAAAGACAATGGTTATTGTTTTTTTTCCAATAACTTAGGTTATAATTAGACAATTAAACACTGCAATGAATATTGTTAGATTTGGAGGATATAATGGAAATAAAGATAGAAAGGGATAATCTCTACAAGGCCGTGTCCAGGGTGCAGAGCATCGTAGAAAAGCGAAGCAACATGCCCATCCTTTCCATGATTCTTCTTTCCGCAACCGGGTCAAATATCGAGCTTTCCGCTACGGATCTAGAGATTAGCCTTCAACAGAAACTCTCTGCCCAAATCATCAAACCCGGCAATATTACGATTTCTGGAAGAAAACTATTTGAAATTCTTAAGGAAAGTAAGAGTCCTACAATCCACATTAGAGAAAAAGAGAATAATTGGGTTTTCCTTTCGGATCAGGAGGCTAGGTATAATCTGGCTTGTTTGCCTCCTGACGAGTATCCCGTGTTCGTGGAACCTGAAGATGTGGGTACCGTCGAAATCGATGCCGATGTGCTCAAGGAAATGATCAACAAGACCATCTATGCGGTCACTCTGGAGGAGGCAGGATTCAAGCTCTCCGGTATCTACACGGAAAAGGTTGAGTTGGAAGGAAAGACATTTCTTAGAATGGTCTCCACAGACGGCCATCGCCTTTCCATGATAGACAAGGCCATTGAGAATCTGGAGAACGTGAAGATCAACGGCGGGGTCATGATCCCCAAGAAGGGCATGGCGGAATTGAGCAAACTGGCGAGCGAAGGCGGATCGGTTCATCTAGGCTTCAAGCAGAATAACTGTGTGGCCAGAAAAGAGGACTCCATCATTGTCATTCGACTCCTGGAAAGTAAGTTCCCGGATTACAGCGCGGTGCTTCCAAAGAAGGCGAAATCACTCGTTAAAGTGAAAAGGGAGTCTCTTCTCGATGGTATGAAAAAAATGATTATTTTAACAAGTGAGAGTTACCGCGGGGTAAAAATTACCCTGGATAAAAACACCATAGAACTGGTTTCCATTAATCCAGACCTAGGAGACGCTCAGGAGAGTTTAGAGGTGGAATACAAGGGTGAACGGTTAGAGGCGGGATTCAATGCGAGATATTTTATTGACGTTCTTCAAAACATGGACAGTGAAACGGTGGAGATGGGATTTATAGATAATTCGAGTCCCTGCGTCGTCAGGGGTGAAGAGGACGGCGGTTTTCTGGGACTTGTTATGCCAATGAGGCTTTAGAGATGGTCGGTTTGAATTCAACGTATGGTGCGGCGGACATCAAGGTTCTTGAAGGGCTCACAGCGGTCCGAAAAAGGCCGGCCATGTATATTGGTAATACCGGCTTTGAGGGCCTCCATCATCTCGTCTATGAGGTGGTGGACAACAGCATCGATGAGGCGCTGGCAGAGTCCTGTGATTTCATAGATATCCAGATCTTGAATGACAGCAGCGTGATCGTCACGGATAACGGCCGGGGGATTCCGGTGGACATCCACGAAACTGAAAAGGTGCCGGCCTTGGAAGTGGTTATGACAAGGCTTCACGCGGGCGGTAAATTCGACAACAAAAGCTACAAGGTCTCCGGAGGGCTCCACGGTGTCGGGGTATCTGTCGTCAACGCCCTTTCAGAGTTCTTGGAGGCCGAGATTCATCGTGACGGAAAGATCTACTTTCAGCGCTTTGAGCGGGGGATCAAAAAGACTGAACTTAAGACGCTCAAAGACACGAAAGAGCGGGGCACGAAGATCCACTTTAGACCCGATCCTCAGATTTTTGAAAACATTGAATTTGACTTCGACACCCTCGCCCGGCGAATGCGAGAACTGGCTTTTCTCAGTAAAGGCGTAAAAATCCAGATTTCAGATGAGCAAACGGGAAAAAAGAGCGATTTCATTTATGAGGGAGGTATCAAGTCCTTCGTGGAATACCTCAACAAAAATCGGGCCGCCCTTCATCCTAAACCCATCTATATTTCAGGTGAGAAAAGCAATATTATTATGGAAGTGGCCGTTCAGTACAACGATTCCTACAACGAGGTGATTTTCACCTTTGCCAATAACATCAACACCAGAGAGGGCGGTACCCATCTCATCGGCTTCAAATCAGCCCTGACCCGAAGCATTAATCAATATTTGCAGAGCTCTCCTGCAGCGAAGACATTCAAAGAGAAGCTTACAGGCGATGACGTGAGAGAAGGCCTCACCGCAGTGGTGAGTGTAAAATTACCCAATCCTCAGTTCGAAGGGCAGACCAAAACGAAATTGGGCAACAGCGAAGTGAAGGGCCTTATGGAGACCTTGGTTAACGAGGGTCTAAGCACCTTCTTTGAGGAGAACCCCCAGGTCATAAAGAACATTCTTTCCAAAGTGATCGATGCGGCACGGGCTCGCGAGGCCGCCAGGAAGGCAAAAGAACTGGCGCGAAGGAAGGGGGTCCTCGCTGATTTCTCCCTACCGGGCAAGTTGGCAGACTGTCAAGAGAGAGATCCCAGTCGAAGCGAGGTGTTCATTGTGGAAGGGGATTCGGCGGGTGGTTCCGCAAAGCAGGGTCGGGATCGGCGCTTTCAGGCCATTTTGCCTCTTAAGGGCAAGATTTTGAATGTGGAAAAGTCGCGTTTTGACAAAATGATGTCCAGCGATGAGATTAGGACCATGATTGCCACTTTGGGCACGGGCATAGGCGACAAGGAGTACGACATCAATCGGCTGAGATACCACAAGGTGATCATCATGACCGATGCCGACGTGGATGGTGCCCATATCAGGACACTTCTGCTTACTTTCTTCTTCAGGCAGATGCCCGATCTGATTGAAAAAGGGTACCTCTATGTGGCGCAGCCGCCTCTTTACAGACTCGTGGACGGAAAGAAAGAGCTCTACGTGAAGGACGAGGAAACCTACAATCAGTACGTTTTGAAAAGGATATCCGAGAAAGAGAAACTGGTGGTCGGGGAGGAGGTCATATCGGGAAAGAAACTGGCCTCCTTGGTGAACAACCTCATCAAGTACCACGACAACATAGAAAGGCTGGCCAAAAAGGGCTACAGTGAACGCTTCATTGAATTTTTACTCACTTTTGGTATCAGAGACCGGTCGCAATTCAAGGATAAGAAATTCATGGAAAGCGTCTTTGCAAAGCTTCAACAAGGGGATTTCCAGGTTGGTGACGTTCAGATGCTTGAGAACGGACGGGGATATTACGAATTCACCGTTTGGGAGACAAAGAACGGTGGTCAGAGCTTCGTGGTGGATTGGGAAATGTTCACATCCCCCGAACTGAAGCGTCTCATCAGCATCTTTCATGATCTTCAACCCTTCAGCGGTGCCACTTTCAGAGTCGAAGGCGACGGCGAGGGGAAAGCCCTCGACAACTGGCAGGACCTGCTGCAAGATCTCATGAATAGGGGAAAGCGTGGTTTGACTGTTCAGCGATACAAGGGTCTCGGCGAGATGAACCCGGGCCAGCTGTGGGAAACCACCATGGACCCGGAAAAGCGAACCCTGTTGCAGGTGAAAATCGAAGATGTTGTGGAGGCAGATGAAGTGTTCAATATCCTGATGGGCGACAAGGTCGAACCCAGAAGGGAATTCATTTACAACAACGCGTTGGAAGTCCAGGAACTGGATATATAAATTGGTAATGAAGCTTTGCCTCAAACCGATCCATCCTCCTTAGCTCGCCGTCCATAGCATTGCGGCGGACGGGCAGGCTACTGCGGAGGACGGGCGAGTTGGCGACGCAAATATACGATGCTCAATGCCGAGCGATGCTGGATACTGGATAAATCAAGAAAGCATTTTTAATCTAGTATCCCCGCCTGCCATGCGAGTTGCTCTGTTGCCACGGCGGCGGCTGAGCGAATGGCGCAGAAGGAATGTTTTTTGCGCTAAATGAACCAAGGCACGAGCGGGCAGGAAGTGACTAGCATCCAGTACCAGCCCAATTCTACGCCAAGGTGTGTAACAAAAACTTGACTCAGATTTGAAGGTCTTAGTCTATGAGCAGAGCTACCTTGGCCTAAATTTCCCCCGCCTATAGAGGATTTCAAAGATAACAAAGAAGATGGACACCAGGAGCATTGGTTCAGGAGAATAGTCATGGTTGCAAATCTTCACCCTCAGACCGTGAACATCGAAGATGAGATGAGAAAGTCCTATCTCGAGTATTCCATGAGCGTCATTGTGGGAAGGGCGCTGCCCGATATTCGGGACGGACTCAAGCCTGTGCATCGGCGTGTGCTTTATGCCATGCACGAGATGAAGAACTATTACAATCGAGCGTACAAAAAGTCCGCACGGGTTGTGGGAGATGTCATCGGAAAGTACCATCCCCACGGGGATGCCGCGGTATACGACACCATTGTTCGCCTGGCGCAGGACTTTTCCATGAGGTATCAGCTCGTGGATGGGCAAGGGAACTTCGGATCCGTGGACGGAGATCCTCCGGCGGCCATGCGTTACACCGAAGTAAGAATGACGGAACTGGCCCAAAATTTCCTCAATGATATTGATAAAGAGACCGTGGATTTCATGCCCAACTACGACGGCTCACTCATGGAGCCGTTCATTCTTCCCACCTCAGTACCCAACCTCCTCATCAACGGTGCATCGGGAATAGCGGTGGGTATGGCGACCAACATCCCTCCCCACAATCTCTCGGAAGTATCCGAGGCTGTCGTAACGCTCATTGAAGACCCTGAAACCACCTTGGAGAATTTGACGAAGATCATACCGGGGCCGGATTTTCCCACTGCTGGCTTCATTCTCGGCAACAAAGGCGTAGAGGAGGCATACAAAACGGGACGGGGTGTTATCAAGATCAGGGCCAGGGCCTTTGTGGAGAAAGTGGGCCACAATCGCGAGAGGATCGTGATCTCTGAAATTCCTTACCAGGTGAACAAAACGAGGCTCCTGGAACGGATCGCCGATTTGGCGAAAGAGAAGAAGATAGAGGGTGTGGCCGACATCAGGGACGAGTCGGACAGGGACGGCATGAGGATTGCCATCGATGTGCGACGAGACGGCAAAGGCCTCGTGATCCTAAACAGGTTGTACAAATTCACCCAGATGGAGGTGTCTTTCGGAATCATTCTTCTGGCCATCGTCAAGGGAAAACCCCAGGTTTTGAATCTGAAGGAAATCCTTGAGAAGTTTGTGGAGCACCGCAGAGAGATCATTGTACGGAGAACCATCTATGATCTCAGGAAGGCCGAGGAAAGGGCGCATATCCTCGAGGGTTTAAAGAAGGCCCTCGATTTCCTTGACGAAGTCATCGAAGTCATCCGCTCTTCCGCAGACCCGAAAGAAGCGAAGGCTCGACTCATAGCTGATTTTTCTCTTACCGACATTCAGGCGCAGGCCATCCTGGACATGCGATTACAGCGCCTTACCGGCTTGGAAAGGCAGAAGATCAATGCAGAGTATGAGGATCTCCTCAAAAGTATTTCCCGTTTCAAAGCCATCCTTGGGAGTCCGGCCATGGTTCTTGAAATCATCAAGGAGGAAATGAAAGAGATCAAAGAGAAGTTCGGGGACGAGCGCCGAACAGAGATCCTCCAAGACACCGGGGAGATAGACGTGGAGGACCTCATTGCCGAGGAGGACATGGTGGTCACCATTAGCCACGACGGCTATATCAAAAGGAACCCCATAAGCCTTTACCGGGCCCAGCGCCGCGGCGGCAAAGGGCTGACAGGGGTGAAGCCGAAAGAAGAAGATTTCGTGGAGCTTCTCTTTGTGGCTTCTTCCCATGAGTATCTCCTGTTCTTTACCAACCAAGGGCGGGTGCAATGGAAGAAGGTGCACGAGATTCCTGAAGCCGGCCGGATGTCGAGGGGCAAGGCCATCGTCAACCTTCTGGAGCTTCAACGGAGAGAGCAGGTGGCCACAACCCTCCCGGTGAGGGATTTCAATGAAGGCCGGTATGTGGTCCTGGCGACAAAAAAAGGGCTCGTGAAGAAGACCCCCCTTTCTGCCTACAGCCACCCCCGAGCAGGCGGGATTATTGCCGTTAAGATCAATGAGGATGACGAAGTCATCGGGGCTCGGGTTACAAGCGGGGACCAGGACATCTTTCTTGCCACCCGCTCGGGAAAATCGATTCGTTTCCATGAGTCCGAGATCCGGCCCATGGGCCGCGTTGCAGCGGGAAATATCGGTATCCGGATGGAAAAAGGGGATGAGGTGGTCGGCATGGAGGCCCTTCAAGATGAAGGAGCAACAATCCTCACGGTGACGGAGAAGGGTTACGGCAAAAGGACCAAAACCGAAGAATACCGCGTGCAGGGAAGAGGGGGAAAGGGCATCCTGACGGTGAGGACCACAGAGAGAAACGGTCCTGTGGTTTATGCCTACCAGGTCTCGGAACAGGATGAACTGATGATCATCACGGAGCAAGGCAAGATCATTCGACTGAGGGTGCCGGATATTTCCGTCATTGGACGGAACACCCAAGGGGTGAAGCTGATTGATTTGGCGGAAGGTGAAAAAGTGGTCGGCGTAGCCAAGGTCATGGAAGATTAAAGACTCGAAGCCTGCCAAGGACATGGTCAATGGAACGCCCTGATCCGCCATCAAGACACCATCTCCCGGAAGAGGCGGGATTTCTTAAGCTCAAGCGGCGTTGCCTTCCCGCCAGAGGCGGGCAAGCGCTCGCTCCTCTCGTTCGACCTGGAGGCCGTTCGGCCCTGAGCGACAGGCTTGCGGCGTATGGAATTTCACGGCTCAAGGCATAAGGCTCATGGCTCAAGGATAAAAGACAACAAAGATAACACGATACCACTCTTCTTCCCCTTGCGCCTTACCCCCTGCGCCCCGTGCCTCATGGATCCGCCTCACTCGTCTCTCCTCGGCGCCCCCGGTGTAAAGGGGATCTTCGACTTGCATGTAATGCCTTGCTGGTGATCAGGAATACTGCATAAACCTTTAATTTCAATCTTAATAGGTAAGGGAGATGGTGGATTCTGGGAACACCATGGCCCTTGATTTCTTCTTTAGTCTTTATCACAGAGAACAAAATCCGTGTATGACCCATCTATAACTCCCTCAGGTTGACAATCTATCCCATGAGAAGGAACCGGAACACCATGCGGTGAGCGGCCTCGTATTGGCCTTGGAGCAACCGCTTTCCGATGGGGTTGAGCCGGGCGCTGAAAGGTCCTTTCCTGTGACCATCTCAGATCCAGATGAAGGCGCACACCCCCGTTGCGCCTCCCACAGTTCAAAAATTTTTCCAAAACGGAGATTTTTCCACCCATAGAGCACCTTTCCAAAAGAGGGGGCCTGGCTCTGATCCAATCGCTATAATATGTTGATTTCATTGTCCTCTTTAGGAGTATGGGCGACCGTACAAAAGCCTTGACATGAGGGGCGAAAGGAAATAACATTGAGCTGAAATAATTTCACGTGAGAATATATTACTACAACTAAAGTTTTACGCAGCCATATTAGCCAGAGTGAAGCCCGGCCGCGCTTGTGCGCGAGGTCGAGTCCTGGCGAAGGCGAGTAAAGCACACGAAAAGGAGATCACTATGTGTGGCATAGCGGGATGTATAGGAGAGGCAGACATGCAGACGGTCAATCGGATGCTGGATGCCCTTCCGCATCGCGGCCCAAATGATAGAGGCATCCATTGCCATGGTGACAGCGTGTTTGGCCATACCCGGCTGTCCATCGTGGACGTGGCCTACGGTCACCAACCCATACTGGCAGACGGTGGAGGTTTGGGGATCATATGCAATGGCGAGATCTACAACTTTCGAAAGCTGAGGGCACGGCTCAGCCTCAAGTACCGATTCAGAACAAACTCCGATTCCGAAGTGATTCTTCATCTCTACCGCGACAAAGGCCCTGAGTGTGTCGAGGAATTAAATGGCATGTTCGCCTTTGCCATCTTTGATGGGGATGACTTTATGCTGGCAAGGGACCCCATCGGTATCAAGCCTCTCTACTACGGTTATGACAATGACAGGCTCTACTTCACGTCTGAGCTTGGTGCCATGACCCTGGCGGGTGTGGAAGAAGTCCACGAATTTCCTGCCGGCCACTACTACACCCCGAAGGACGGGTTTGTCCAATATTACCAGATCCCAGAAATTGAGGACCATCTTCTCACCGACATTGAGGAGACCAGTGACCTGATTCGGAAAACGTTCATAAAGGCGGTGAAAGACAGGCTGCTGGCGGATCCGGAAGTACCGGTTGGCTCTTTTTGCAGCGGCGGTCTGGACAGTAGCCTGGTCGCAGCCATAGCTGCGGACGAAATCCCTCACCTTCACACCTTTGTGGTCGGCATGCGAGACGAGAACGGCGATTTGAGCGATGATATAAAGGCTTCCCGCATCGCAGCAAAACACATCGGCTCGACCCATCATGAGCTTGTATTTACCGAGGAGGAATATCATGAAGCCCTTCCCACTGTGATCAGGAAGCTTGAAACCTATGATCCATCTCTCGTTCGCTGTGCCGTTCCCTGCTATTTCACCTGCAAACTGGCTGCGGATTACGTCACCGTGGTGCTCACGGGCGAAGGCGCTGATGAACTCTTCACAGGATACCACTATATGAAGCATTTTCCTTTCGATAAGCTGAATATGGAAGCGAGACGCTGCATAGGCAACGTGCACAACATCAATCTGCAGAGAGCGGACCGGATGGGCATGCTGTTCAGCCTTGAGCTGCGGGTCCCTTTTTTTGATGTGGACATGGTGGATCTTTCCATGAAGATCCCACCTGAACTCAAAATACGCGAGCATCATGGGGCCAAGATAGAGAAGTGGATCCTGCGCAAGGCATTCGAGAATACGGGGTATCTCCCTGATGAGATTCTTTGGCGCTATAAGGTGCAGTACACACAGGGTGCGGGCTGTGAGAGCCTCGGAGAAAAAATGGCTGAAAAAGCATTGAGCGACGAGGACGTTGAGCGCATCAAAGCTGAGAGCCCAGAGGCGGTCATCAACAGCAAGGAAGCCGCCTATTACTTCAAGATATTCCGGGAGTTTCATCCCCAGGATTCCATTCTCGGCTCAATAGGGATCTGGACGGGTTTTGATTTTGCGGAAGAAAGAGAGCGTGTCCACGGCACCGTGGATGGTGACCTCAAGCACCAGTATCAGGAGGAGGACGAAAAAAAGACGGCTGTGGCATAGGATCGGCGCTTCTTGAAAACATTCGAGGGCAAAGGCAGGGGCTGATTTGATCAACACACGAGACAGAGGTCCCCCACTGGGATAAGGCTTTCACTTCGCTGCATTATCTGCCTTGAGCCATATGGGACTTTATGAGTTGCCAACCTCCCGTTTTCCGAACAGAACCTGCTCTAGCTCACGATACGTGAAGTAGGGATCATCATTCCGCAGGTAGGGCAGTAAGATTCTTTTCTTGCGAAGCAAATCCTTGGAAATCTCATCCATGATTTCATCAGGTTCGTGAAGGGCGGCCTTGGACATGGTCTGCCCGAAGGGATTGATGATCTCGCTGCCCCCCCAGAAGCGGAAGGTGTGAATGTCAGAGGGGGGCCTTGAAGGTCTCATGTCACGAATCTTCGCGGTCTCCACGGCAAGAAAGGATCTTTGCTCCTCCCAGGCTTCCTCTCCGACACGATTGGCGCAAATATTGTAAATCCCGAAGACGCGGGCATAGAAGGTATTGATGATTCCCCAGCTCTCGATGTTGGAGAACTCGGTTCCCATGGAACCCTCTGAGGAATTGTACATCGTTACAAAAACATCTGCTTTTCGGCAGACCGCGAGGTAGGGAAGGGCGGGGTGCCATAAGTCATTACAAATAAGAACGGCAATACAGAAGTCGTGGTGTCGGAAAACCGGCACCCGTTTTCCTGGTGAAAAGTATTTGCGCTCTTCAAAGACACCGTAGTTGGGAAGGTTGAGTTTGCGGAAAGCGAAGAGAATTTGGCCGTCCACGGCCACCAGGGCGGAATTGTAAAAGTTCATGGACTGTGACTCCTCTATAAAGCCCACCACAGCCGCAGTCCCCTTCGTGGCAGCAGCTAATCTTCGGATCTCCTGAGAATCCATCCTCAAAGCCACCTCATGGTACCTTTGCCCAACGAAATACCCGGTTAAGGCAAGCTCGGGGAAAACGATCAATTGAGCACCCTTTTCTTTTCCCTCATTGATTTTTTGGATGATCACTTCGAGATTGGCCTTGAGGTCCAAAAGTGCGGGGCTGATCTGATAAACGGCAACTTTCATGGTTTCATCACTCCTTGGTTTGGGCGCGCTGAACTTCTTGAATTGTAACGGTTCAGCTGTATGAAAATCCAGCAGGTGTTGGCCATGGGGGTCTCTTTTCAAAAACGAAAAGTCGCTGCCCGGTAACCAGGGTAAGGCCATAGGTGAGGCGGGCGGAGAGCCTCCTGGGAAAATCTATGCACGGTGATGTATGGAATGGACTGATCAGGTCCTCCGCCCGCCTTTGCTACCCCTTTTTGCATGATTGTTCCTCGATGCCCTTCGCTTTTGAAAAGAGACTCCCGTGGCCAGGCTTATCACCGAGCTGTTCCTCCTCGCTGGCAGCGGCCATGGCTGTGGCCAAGAGATTCAAGGCAAAGGGCAAAATTAGACCGGAAACGGGAACCCTCCCCCCTTCTTGATTCAAGGACGGCAGCACAATCAGATGACTGATGGGGTAATGCACAAAGGGGTCTTTCCCCGGGCCGTTACGAAAAGCCTCCTGGGCGATGACGATCATCCGGGCATAGCGACACCCGTAGGTGGCCAACTCATCGAGAGCCCGGCCAAAGTGGCGGTTGCTTGTGGCATCCACGATGATCAGGTTGTCTTGGACACCGTTGTAGTCGTCCCGGAGGACGGGGAGGTACCAGTTTCCTTCTGCAAAAAAAGGCCCGGGCACGTGGGCCGAAGGAAGGGTCGAGGCCTCAAGAAAACGGTTTATCCCTTTTCCGCCCAAATACTGCTTCTCCCAGGCTAGAACCAACTTCTTACCATAGGTTGCGACCATGCGATTCCTCGGGAGGAGCTGGACAAATTTGTGCTCTACTTGAGGATCTACGGTAACCAAGGGACCGTGGACGCTTTCACCCAGAAGGTGCCACGCGGTTATAAAATTTCCCTTTTCATCGAAGCGGCGTACCCAGGACAGCCCCGTTCCTGCAGAGTGGCCTATGAAGAAAGCTGTTCTGTAAGTGGCATTGGCATTTATCGCCTCTAAGGCGGAGCGTCTGAGCTCATCATCGGCCAACATCCTCTGGATGAGAAGGGCGCTTTTCTTGAAATGGCTTTCCAAGGTCCTGATTTTGGATGGTTGGGTTTTCGCGAAAGCCTTCATGAGAAGGAAGCAGAGCCCCGCATAGAGGAGATCGTCTTCACCGCCTTTGACGATATCGTCCCGCACCGGGAAGTACCCCAACCCGCGTTCAAACACTCCGGCCGTATCTCCCGGCAAGTCGCTTCCGAACCAGAGCCGTTTTTGCGGGAGGGACTCCAGCAGGTTGGAAAGGATGCCCTCATCCGGGTCTTGGGAAGCGAGAAAGATGACCGGCACGTCCTCTTTGAAAGGGGTCAGCGGCTCGTATGGAGAAGCGACTTTCATGGTACAGGTGAGATATCGGCCCCACTGGCTCGCCACATTTCTTGCAGCTCCATCGGCGGCTCGATCAAGGGGGACAAAGAGGATCTCTGTTTCCTCTGGCCCCCCGTCGAGGGCGGGCCCTTCGAGGACTGGCGCTTTGAGCAGGCTCCTGAGAGGATCCTTGGTGCTCATCTTCTCGGCCAACTTGCGCATCCCCTGATAATACGTCTTTTCCTCAATATGACGCGTCTCCCTTTCCCAGACACTTCGGCGTGAAAGAGCGGCTCGGGGGACAGGGGCATCTGAAAGGAGGCTGTCCCGCTGCTCCAGTTCGAACAATTCTTTGGCCGGCGTCAAGCCCTGGGATGGAGGAGTTCTCGCGGCAGTGATGGATTTGGCGCGGTTGCGGGGGAAATCTTCGGTGCTTCGCCCGTGAGCCAAGCCGTGATAGAAAGCGAAGCGATAGTAAAAGACAAGATCCACGAATGGCTGAAGTTTGTTGGTCAGATTGGGGAGGTAGACGCACTGGTCCGGATTGTAGTCTTCAATTTCAGTCTGCGAGCCGTTGGCACAGGTGACCACGGCAAAAGGGACACCAGCGAGATAGAGGGCTTTGATGACTCTCAATCCTTCTGAGAGACGGGCTTCGTCGGTGGCGTTGACGATAACAAGGTTTTCATCCAAGCCCTTTCTCAACCCATGAGGCGACAAGTCGCTATAGTCGAGAGGTTTTCCAATCGCCGTCCAACTAGCCTCTTCCAGCTTCAGAGCCGTCTCCAGGGCCGTTCCCGTGGAATAGAGGGCGTCAATCACCACGGCGGCATAGCTCTGGGCGCTTCTGGATGCGAGGTTTCTCGAGAATCGTTCCACCGCATCATCATTCAGGACTTGGGCGAGCACCTCCGGCACGTGTTGGAGCGTCGCCATCACTCTTTTCGCTTTTTCCTTCCGCCCCATCGTGGCGCAGAGCCATAGGGTGAGTAGATCGATACAGAAAAGGGTACAGATGGTGCTCTTGATGCCGGGCACGGTCACTTCTTCTCCGCTCAAAACCGGGATCACGCCGCCGCTCTTCCTCGCGATCAAGCCCATGTCGGCGAACTGTTTTTCCGTGATGCCGATCATGAGGATATGGCGGGCCTCCAGTCTCTGGGCAAACTGAACCATGTCGGCTGTGGTGCCGGACCAGCTCAGCAGGACCACGAGATCTTTTTCCGGTACAAGAGCCCTGTTGATATCATCTACTTCGACCGGTTGAAGCACAGTAACCTGCAGATCCGGGAGAAGGTCCTGAATAAAGCTCTTGGCAACCAAGCCCATATGGTGTGCGCTTCCCATACCGACCAGAACAAGCCGTTTGAGAAGGCCCAGGTCGTTGCCGAATCGGCGTCGGAGCAGGCTTTCCCGGATCTCGAATCGAGGCAGACCCTCTTCCTCCACCTCATAAAAGCGGAGAATGTTCTCCAGCTTTTCCGGGATCTCGTAGAGGTGGGTTTCGTAAAATGAGCGGTGGAGGTCCTTCTTTACCTGGAGAGGATCCAGCACGGTGTAGAAGGGCTCCACATCCGGAAGGGGCCGGCCGTCGAAGTCGGTGATACTCACATTGCGGGAAACGCTCCCATCCATAATTTTTGCCTCAATACGGGCAAATATTTCTTCGCCTTCCATGGGAAAAACGGCGACTCGAAAAGCATCCAGAAGCTTTTCTTCTTCCTTTTGGAAGCCCCTTTTGCATTCCGCCACGGCCTCCTTGGGGGCTCTCTCGGCGTCGAGACCTTTGAGTGTTTTTGTCTTTCGCGTTCTCAGGTTCTTGATTTTCAGAACTTTGCGGTGAATAAATTCCTGGGGAAAGAGACCGAGGGCGGCGTTGATGTCAGAGACCACCATATGGTCGTCGTTGTCCAAGCGACGGACGATGAAGACGGGTCGATTGTGACCGCCCACGTAGAGTCGGTGGGGAGAGAGGAGACTCATTCCCGCAACCGCCACCTGGCCGCCGTCGCGGGCTATGCGACGTACTGCCTCGAGAAAGGCCAATTCATCGAGATCGGCAAAGGATTTCCCCTGAACCCGGTGGTAGATTTGATAGTCGATGGATTGACTTCCAATGCTGTACTCTTCCAACCCTGAGTCGATCTGTGCCCTTATGGCTTCGTAGCGGTTTTTTTCTGCTCTGAGTAGATCGAACAGATAGCCCCAAAGGAGGGCAAAGTATTCTGAGGAGTTTTCGCTCCGAAAGGTCACTCCGGCCACCTGTTCAAGAAAATCGTGAAGCTGTGATTCCACTTCAGCATTGAACTGGCCGTTCAGAACAATGATTCTTTGCCTGGCGGAATCAAAGAAGGGATGGGCATTTTTCAGCGTCACAGGCGCTTGAAGGGCCCAGCGCCCTTGAGATAGGATGGGTGAGGAGAAGTACTGAAGAGAGACAGGGTCCGTATCACCAAAATTCAAGAAGACGGGCCGTGAGGGAAGCTCCTCCCGTTGAAGAAAAGCCAGGGCCGAAGAGGCGGCGCGGCCATAAACATTTGCGCTTTTTTCAGCCCGGTATAAGCCTCTCCACTGGACTGGAATCTCTCTGGGCCAAGTCTCTTCCAGAATGCTCTGCAATTTTTCCTCAAGCGCCGGTCCGTGAGCCAGCCGGCAAAGCAGCGCTGCATCCAGAAGTCTGAAAACACAGCGGACGCCGTCCCGGTCATAGTCGGCAGGAATTTCTACGGACACCTTCGCCAAATGTCGCCACAGTGCTTTTTCTGCCTGCGGATTTCCCGGAGCCCACCCATAGTCGAGGCGGGTGGGTCTGGTGGGGAGTGTCTCCTTGAAAAAAATGCCTTCCATGAGCCGGTCGAGGGTACTCAAAACGTCGGAAGGATCGACGCGTAGACCTTCCTCTTCTTGGACGTCTGCAAGGACCTGGGAAAGGGTATTTCTCAGGAGGGATTGGATGACCACAAAGGAGAGATCATACTGGCTGGTGAGTTGATCAATCAGGGATCTGAGGTCCGTCTTGGTCTTGATGGTGAAAGAAGGCAGAGGGGTCGGCCTTCCGGGACAGCCGGGTGTGAGGCGGGGGAATGCGCCGTGATCGGATCGAACGAGGTCATCGAAACAAAAATAGGTATTTTTTCCGAGACAGGACTCGTAGAGATTCAGAGGGAGGCCCTCGAAGGCCAGCAGTTTGCGCTGGTGTTCATGGAGGGGTGTACCGTTATCCACATAGAAGGAGACGAAATCCTGGACCGCATTGGTGTAGAACGGGGTGCGTAACAGGACGTCCACCAACTGGTGAACGGATCCGAGAGATTTTCGGGCCCGAACCGGTTCCACGTCATTGCCGAAAATCCCGATACCGGTACTGTCCGGCGCCCGGTAGATGATGGCTGACATGGCGGTGAGAACACGGGTGAGGTTATTACCCGCTCTACCGAAGTAACCGACGATCCCGCACACGCAAGGGCTCCCTTACCATGATAAACGCCCGGCTGTTGCGGGCGTATCATCCAGTAATCACACCTAATATTGTCCGAAATGTGGACAGCACCTGTCAAGACAAAACAAGGGGACAGCGGTTCCTGAGCGCGAAACACTAGGAAAGCTTCTCCTCAAACCGACGAGGCTTTCGCCAGGAATGGCCATTCCCCTCAAGGCGATATCTGTAGGGTTATGAGGAGGCGGACTGATCTTTGAGGGTTTGAGAAAGCTTTGACTTTGTCGGAACGAGAAATTCTGCTAGGGGTTTCGCGCTGCAAACCCTCAAAGATCAGCCCACTGCAATGTTCGGTGGAATTCTTTTGAGATATCGCCTTTCGGGAAACAGCCATCCCGGCTCGCCAAAAACCCTGGCCCAGACCTGGCACAAACCGAAATATTTCTCCAGCCCACATCACCTCATGCCAAAGAGAGGATTGACGTTCACCTGTTAAAGCCCCAGGGCGGGCTTGACATTAACCCGCCTATATTTGTGCCTTATGGCATTGAAGAGGTTGCTTTAATCATGATGGGTTTGTTAGCTTCAAACACGGGGGCATGGCCTCACTGAGCAGATTCAGGGTTCATTCGTCGCGGCAAGGCTTTTGAACGCTAGCAAAAGATTTGGGAGTAGGGTTCGTGCTGCGGTTTCGGCATGATCAGGCCTTCATCCAAGGGGAGAAGGCCTTTTCTCCCGCGGGGTGAAGCCCCCATGGCGTGCCCGCATCCAGAATCGCGTCGGCTAAAGATTGACCGTAACCTCTGGTGCAGGCCACCAGAAGGGCGGAATGGTCGCCTTTATCGCCGAGAACGACGATTTTGACAGGCAGGTGCAGTACAGGCCCTTGAAGGAGAAAGGGTGGGGCTTTTCCAGGGGCGGACAGGTCCAGGGGTGTGATTTTTTCCATGATGGAAAAGAGCTCTTTGCCCACAAGGGCAAACAGGGCATGGGCGTCAGTCACATCGGTTACAGCCTGTTCCTGGGGCATCTCGGGCCGACCGGTGGTGAGATGCCAGACCATAGCTTGGGTCCGATTGAGTCGCCCTGTGAGCATTCCCTTCGAAAGAACGCAGTACCCCGGCGATTCAGGAATCTCCCCAACCGCGGGCTTGATTTGAGACAGGTCTCGGTGCTGCAGATCCCACTTGAAAAGATGACTCAAGTCGATCAAGAAAGGGCCCCCGCCTTCGTCTTCATATTGGAGCACCACTTTCCAGCCCTCCCGTGTATCGGTTAGGAGCGGTCGGTTTGTGAACGTGACAGGAGAATGGCGGAAGCTCATGGATTGGCCTCACATTTTCAGTCTCTTTCCCTCAGGGTCATAGAAGGGGGTTGGGATCACTTTGGCATGGAGTCGCTTCTTGCCCATGCCATCTTCAAAAACGGCCAAACGCGTCCCCACCTTGGCGAGATCGTTCTCCACCAAAGCCAGACCAATAGCTTTCTGCAAGGGGAAGCTAAAGCGTGCTGTACAGACATATCCCCGAATGGCTGAATCCACAATGATGGAGCCGTCTTTGGGGGGTCGGTAGGGGTTTTCCATCTCAAGACCCACCAGTTTCAAGCGGCCTTGTTGATGTTCTGTGAAATGCAGGGCCGGTGCGCCAACGGTGTTGGCTTCTTTCTTGTCCCTGGACCAAAGGAAGCCCAGACCCAAGTCGTGCAGGGTGGTTCGGATTTCCGACTCCTGTCCGATGATGACGTGGCCCTTTTCCAGGCGAAGCACATTTTGAGCTTCCACACCGAAAGGACGCAGACCGAACTCTTGCCCCGCTTCAAGGAGCAGGGCCCACATCCTCTCCGTGTAGGAAGCCGGTACGTGGATCTCATACGCCAACTCCCCCAAGAAACCCAGGCGCATCACCCTTGCTGGCATCTCATCGGCCAGGAAGATTTCGCGGTAGGCGGCAAAGGGGAAAGCCTCATTGCCGATATCGGCGTCGGTGACTTTCCTGAGAACGGACCGGGCATTGGGCCCGGCCAGGTTGATGGCACCAAAGGCATCAGTGAGGTTGACCAGATGGTAGTCCCAGCCGTCATATCGGGTATGGTAACGGATCCATTCTACGGTTGAATCGGCCCGTGCCGTTGATGAGGTAAAATAATAGTCGTTTTCAGCCCGTCGGACCACCACGCCGTCGTCTATGAGACAGCCGTCTTCGTTGCACATGGCGGAGTATTTTACCTTTCCGTCGGAAATTCTGGCCATGTCACTCACATAGACCCGTTGTAGCGCCTTGAGCGCGTCGGGACCGAAAAGGCGAAACTTGCCCAGGGTGGACACATCAATAACGCCCACGTTGTTGCGGACCGTTTCAATTTCTTGACGGCACGTGAAATCCTGGGAAAAATAGCGCGCCCGTTTCCAGGCGCCGATTCTTCGGAAAACAGCCCCTTCCTGTTCCTGGACGTGGTGCAAAGGGGTGCGTTTGAACAGGTCACGGTGGGACCCTGCGTAGGTTGCCATGAGGGTCGGAACAAGGGGTGCGCGAACCGTGCTGGGAAGTTGCGGTGTCGATTCGTCGCCGAGATATTGGGCGATGACAAGAGGGAGATTGTGCCCGGGAATGCCGCCTTGGCCCGGCCCTGTTCCCGCTGCCGTAAATCGCTTGGCGAGTTCCACCCTGTCAAAGCCCATGTCGCAGGCCTGATACACATGCTTCATGGTGGTGTCCTCGTCGAAACAGATGAACGCCTTGCGGCCTCGGACCGGGGCTTGAACCAACCTCGAACCCTGAGGGGGTCCGGGCAATTCGTCGAGCCTTTGTCGGGTTTCTCTCAGGAGATTTTCCACAGGTGCTCCGCAATCGGCGGCGGCAGCGAGTCCGGCAAGGCGGCCCGATGTCTCAACGGATTCCGGATCTTGAAATCCCAAGACTCTACCGGCTGCATGCACCTTGGGCGGCAGGTCCTTGGGCAGAAAGAAACCCGTGTGGCTATCGTAACCCATCTTGGCCCCGGCCAGGGAAAGAGGGCCTGATAACGGTGTCAGGCCGGCCGAGGCCACGAGGACGTCACAACTAAAATCCCATGGTTTTCGCCCTTCCGTGGTTGTTACGGTGACCTTTTTCAAGGTCTTGCCCCGTGCCATGGAAGCCACCCATCCCCGCAGAAAAGGGATCTTTCTCTCTGCCAAGGCCTCTGTGAGTTGGGCATCCTGACCTGTCGTTCGGCAATCGGCCACACACGATACGTCAAGCCCCAAGTCACAGAGATCCACGGCCGCCTCCAGACCCAGATTGTCTCCTACGCTAAACACGGCGCAGGCGCCCGGAAGAAGACCCCATGTGCGGGCCAGACGATGGGCACAACCGATCTGCATCACCCCTGGAAGGTCGTTGTTTTCAAACAGGAGCGGTCTTTCAGTGCAACCGGTTGCGACCACGATGCTTTGCGCTCGGATCTCGATGTAGCGCTCATCAAAGGCATCCGCTTCTCCACCTATTTGAAATGCGGTGATATGGTTGTTGCTGTAAAAGCCAATCATGGGTGCGTGAGAAAAGACCCGCACGTTGGGCTCCTTCTTGAGAAGGCCGGCCAGTTCGTGTGCTCTTTTGAAAAGGGGCATGTCCGGTGTGTAATCTGAGCTGCGGTAATCAAAGAAGCCCCCGAGCCATGGGCGGGCCTCGAGAAGGATGACGCGCAGTCCCTGATGGGCTGCAGCCAAGGCGGCCATGATGCCCGCAGGGCCGCCTCCGATCACGCATACGTCTCCGGTGAGATACTGCTCATCAAAGTGGCCCTGAAGACGGGAGCTTGGATTTATGACACCGATGCCGGCAGCCCTTCGGATCTGGCTCAGAAAAAACGGCCACAGCTTGTAAGGTTTGTGGAAGAACCGGTAATAGAAACCGGCCGGCATGGCCCAATCGAGCTTGTCCATGAAACCCTGGAGATCCCGTTCGGGACTTCCAACCACGTTTTGAGGGCTGACGATCATCCCGTCCTTGAGGGGTGTACGTTCGGCGCGTACATTGGGCACACCGTCCACGTCCATGAGGCAGTTGCTGCACTCGCCGTCCAGGCTGTAGAGGCCCCGTGGGCGGTGGTATTTGATGCTTCGGGAAAAGATGCGGATGCCGTGGGCATAAAGGGCCGTGGCCACGGTGTCCCCCTTCATGCCTTGATAGGTCTTGCCCCTGTAGGTGAAGGTAAAGGTTTGCTTAGGATCAACGCGCAGGGTGGGCAACCGCGTCAGTCTGGCCATCACGTCGTCTCCGGGTCATCGACTTGGAGGTTCGTTCGCGTATCGCGCCAAATGGTAAACCACGTGCCGCATCCATCCCGATGGTACCACCACTCTTTTTGGACGCCGCCCACATTGGAGCGAAGGTGCACGTAGTCACACCAGGCTTCCGGGGTCAGGCTTTCTTGATCAGGCCTGGGTCCTTGGTCTTCGCCGCCGAAACGGAATTCGTAGCCGTTGCGTTTACCGCACACAGGGCAAGTTATCAAAAGGGACACCATCTCCTCCTTTCCTATCCATAAATGGCTTTCCGAATCCGGTGAAATTTTTTTGAGATATCGCCTTTCGGAGAATAGCCATCCCGGCTCCGCTAGAAACTCGATTTAGATCCGCCGCAGATCGACAAAGAGATTGCGGAAAGGGCCATTTCTGGTTGGAAACTTGCTAGTTCCATGGACCATAGTTGACGGGGGTCGCAATCTCACCCATGAGGCAGTGGTCCTTGAAACGGCTGAGCGCAAAAGGTTTCAAGATTTCCGGGCGCTCCCCTGTGGCCATCCATTGAGCCAGGTATCGTCCCGTGATGGGCCCTGATTTGAAGCCGAAATACCCCCATCCGCAATCTATGAAGAACCCTTGGATCGGGTCGTTGCCGGCAATAATGGGCGCCATGTCCGGTGTCATGTCCGCCAAGCCGCCCCAAGCCCGCATGAATTTCACGCCCTTCAGACAGGGCATCAGCTCGGTGAGGGCCTCTGCCTGGTGCTTGATGTAATGGGCGGTGGTTTGGGTTGTATAGTTCGGCCACGGATCCATGTGGGCACCGGTGACGATTTCGCCTTTGAGGCTCTGATTGGCATAACAGTGGTACATTCCCGATGAGATGACGTGGTGCAAGATGGGCTTGAGAGGTTCCGTCACCATGGCCTGTATGGTGAGGACATGAATGGGAAGTCGGATCCCCAGCATGGCGGACACGAGAGTGGAGTAACCCCCGGCTGCATTAAGGATCTGGGCCGCGCGGATTCTGCCCCGGTTCGTCTCCACGCCCACGACCTTCCCTTTTTCAGCGTGAACACCCACCACCTCGATCCCTTGATGGATGTGGACGCCCTGCCTGGCTGCTTCTTTTGCAAGTCCCCAAACCACGGCGTCGTGGCGAAGGATACCGCCGGGGGGGTGGTACATACCCCCAAAGATAGGGTAGGTGAGATGATCGGAAATATCCAGCGCAGGGATCAGCTCCTTGCATTGTCGGGCGTCAAGCAGTTCACTTTGAATTCCGTGAAACTGGGCAGACGCTACCGGCAATCGAAGGGCGCCCATGCCCGCCTCGCTGTGAGCCAGATTGAGATTTCCGCAATTGAAAAACATGAGATTGAAATCGAGTTCGTTGGTCAGCTGGGGCCAGAGTTTTAGGCCTTCGTCGTAGAGCGGAAGGTTCTCTCTGGTCCTTTGATTGGCGCGGACAATGGCGGTATTTCGACCGGCGCCACCAAAGCCGATATAGCGTTTTTCAATGACCGCCACATCCTTGATGCCGTGGCCTCGGGCAAGGTAGTAAGCGGTGGCGAGCCCGTGCAAACCACCGCCAATGATCACCACATCATAACGCGACTTGAGAGGCCGCTTTTCCCAAAGGCGCTTGTACTTTCCGAACATAGGTCTTGTCCTGCGTCTCTTTGAATTCCTACCCTACACCAAGACGGAAGCGACAAGTCAACAGGAAAATTCTAAATGAGAAAAACCTTACCCGTATTCTTCAGGGTGTGATCGTCCCGCATATAATTGGCTTGGCTGCCATTGCGACGGATCACGTCAAATCCTTCAGGATCATAGGGATCAAGGTTAAGGGCCGACGCCTGCTCAGGGCCGGTCTCCCGGCAAAGGGTGATATGTCTTTCCAGCTTGGCAATGGAAAATGAGATGAGCTCCCTCAGGAAACCGAAGGCATGGCGCATCTGATGAAACCCATACTTTTTCATCAGCGCGTAGCCTCTCATAGCCTCCTCTTCCGCTTGCCTGTTCGGGCGGTCCTGGCTTGTGGTGCAGGCCGTTTGGATGGAGGGGATGTCCAGGCGCTTGTTGAGCTTTTCCTGGAGCAGGTTGGCAATATTGTGTGAGAGAAGACCTAGGTCGACGGCGTAGTTTTTCTGGATGTTGGCGATGGACGGGAGTCCTGCGTGAACGACCACGATGCCCGGATGGACCAACTGAGCCAGGGTGATGCCAAACAAGCCTTCCGCGTGGGTCAAGGTGAGAAGCCCTGACATGGAGTAGGGGGCCGAGAGGCCTGCCATGGGCATGGTGGAGACATAGACGGGGAGACCTTTTCGAAGGCATGCAAGAAAAGGGTCGATCATGCTTTCGATGACATTCAATGGGCTGTTGATAATGGAAAACTGAATTGTAATCCGTCCTCTTTCCCGGTGGATCTCCTCGGCGCGAGCAATTCCGGCCTCGGTCACGGCCGCAACATAAATGGGCTTACGGCAGTTCTCGACAATGGTGTCCATGACCTTGACCTCTTGATTTCGAAGCAGTATGCCCCTGGCCATGAATCGAACCACATCGGCCTGATCCACAATCTTGGCAATGCGGGCCAGGTTCTCAAAAGTGGGCTCCACCAGTTCACCCGTCTCGTCGTCGTAAACGAAGGGTGCGGTGCCGCCCACGCCGAAGGCGTTTTCGGGGATCCAGTACTGATCCCTTTTAGGCGCTGTGTTGAGAGCTTGCTCAACCAGGGGGGAAAGGATGTGGATATGCCCTGTGCTTTCATCAAAGGCGGCCAGGCCCGTCTCCTCGAAGACCTGCCGCACCTCCGAGTTCTGGCATCGGACACCCACCTCCTCCAGGACGCTGAGTGCATCCTGGTGGATTTTGGTCAACAGGTCGCTCTCTTCCAGAGGTGTCTTCTCTTTTCCCTCACTTTTTATGGCCACCGTCGGGTCCACAATTTTCCTCCTTTGACAAATTCATAGAATACAAACTGCTTAACAAGAATGCACGAAAAGCTGCTCAGACATCAAGCCTGAAGAAGGGTGTCGATGTCTTTTCAGAGTGACTGGCGGGAGGGCGCCGTCTTTTCACGACTTATCTGTGGGGGAAGCCCTGGCCCGGTCCTCACCCAAACATATCAACTTCACAGGTACGAATTTGTGCACCTCAAAGGAGCTTTCCTGCTGCATCCATGAGGACCGGGAACAGCGGAGGGGGCAAGTTTCCCTCGCACATAAGTCGTTGAAAAGACCAGCCCGGGAGCCCTGGAATCGAAGAAAAGATATCGTCACCCTCTAAAAGCCCGTAAGCCATTGCAGTGGTATCCATTTCTTCTATTCAGAATCATCCCGCAATTTCTCATGTACAGAACGCTTGCACTCAGAAAAACGCGGGGGGATGGCTGTGCATCCCCCCGCGTCGGGTATGGTCCACATCTGAGAGCTAACTCCAGGGAAAGGGGCTCTTGGAAACAGGCAGAAGGTTTCCTTTTTCGTACCGATCAAAGCGGAAAGGCTTGAGTAAAGCCTGGTCCTCGCCCATGATCTCTTTGGCCACCAGCTGGCCCACGCCGATCATCTTATACCCGTGGCTGGAGTCGAGGATCATATAGCAGTTCTGTCGGAACACATCAAAAATAGGAAAATTGTCGGGACTGAACGCGCCAAGACCCCCGGAGGGTTCATCTTTGTATCGCTGATACTTGTCCTCATACCTTTTCTGGCAGTGGGCGAGGGCAGAGGTCCACATGTGGGCGAATTCGGGACCCACCGTGAAATCCGGGGAATCAATGCCGTAAGGGTCCACAGCTACCTCTTTCTTTTCCACCGTATAGGGCATGGAACCTCCCTGAATTCCGCCGAAGTGGGCATCAGGCTTGTAGTAGATGCCCCACATGTCCTCCGTGATCAGCGACCCATCTTCGCTGGAGTAAAGGGGCGCATCCGTGTCCACATGGATCACAGGTGGCATCTTCCCTTGATTGTTCAGGCCGTAGTTGGGCTCCACGCCCAAAGTTCCTTCCTGAAGGCACAAGTAGGTCCACATGAGGAGATCCTTGTGAACTTTCCCGGTTTCTTCTTTGACGTCAATCCTCGCTGGTAGTCCGAGCATTTCCCAGAAATTCTTGGCCCACGGTCCCGCACCGACAACCACGTAATCACATTGGATCTTACCCTTCGCGGTTTCCACAGCGGTCACGCAACCGTTGATGTCGAAAGCCTCCACCTCCACGCCTGTGAGGATTCGGACCCCTTCTGCTTCAGCCTTGTCCGCCAGCCGATAAAGAGATCGGGTGTTAAAAGCATAGCCTCCCTTTTTTTCGTGAAGAATGGAGGTGACGTTCTGGGCCTGCCAGTCGTGAAAGATATTATCTTTCATGTATTTCAGGCAGTCTTTTTCGCCCTCGATGAACTCCGATTCGTAGCCAATGTCCTTTTGGCGCTCGTAGATCTCTCCCACATCCTCGTGCATGTTCTCCGGGGAGATCTGCATGTAACCTACGGGAAGGTACCCGTAGCCCTCAGCATCCTCCTCCCAGACATCAACACTGTGGGCGATCACCTCCTGCATGGCGGGTTGATAGTAGTTGTTGCGTATCACGCCACAGGCGATCCCCGAAGCGCCGGCCCCGATGGCGGTTTTGTCTATGATCAGGATATCTTTGCCTGAGCCGAGTTTTCTTGATTTTAACTCTTTAGACAGATGCCAGGCGGTGCTCAACCCGTGAATCCCGGCACCGATGATCACATATTTATAGTGGGTCGGAAATGACATAACAAAGCTCCTTTCGTGTCAAATCTCTTTGAACCTCAAATGGGAAGCCCCATTTTACTTGAAGGGGTCCCATCGAACGGTCTGCTTTTCGTAAGATGGAGGAAACATTCTCAAGAACTCATCATAGTAATAGAGCTCTTTGAAGGATGCGAAAGGCAGGCCGTAGGCGGCTCTCGGTCTTTCCTCCAGCATGTTGGGGTCAAGTTTTTGAGAGACAACATCATCCATGATGTCATCCATGCCTACGCCCATGGAAAAGCGGAGCTTTTCCCGGCTCGCAATCTTGTCCGGGAGCATGTCTTTAAAAGCTTCTCTCAAGACATACTTCTCGACCTGTTTCTCGCCGTAAATTTTCCAGGCCATGGGGATTTTCTGGCTGAAAGCCACCACCTGGGTGTCCAAGAAAGGCGTTTGATAGCTCACCCCGTTTGCCATCCAGGCCCGGTCAAGCCGCCTCAATGCGGTGTTGTAGGAGATTTCCAACAGCTTTCGAGCGAGCCGCTCCCGCTGCTCCTCGCTTTTCACCTTGGGGTTCTTCAGCACCATCCGGTAGCCTCCGAACAGCTCGTCCGCGCCCTCACCGACGAGAACGCAGTTGGTGTATTGCGCAGCCATTCTTGAAACGTAGTAGTTGGAGAGGAGCCCGCTGATGCAATCTTCATCAAAGCTTTCCAGATACCAAACGGCGTCGGATATGAAATCGGAAATGTCTGAATCCGTGATTCTGTAGATGTGGTGTTCCATTCCGAGGAATTCGGCCATGAGGATCGCATTTTCCAAGTCCGGCCCCGGTGAGCTGTCGATGGTTCCGGTAAAGAGGTGGAGGTGGGGATTGTATTCCTTGGCGATGGCCGCCACGATAGAGCTGTCCAAGCCGCCGCTCAAAGAAACACCGCCCACGCCGTCCATTCTCTTCTCCACGGCTTCGATGAGGAGTTCCCTGAGGATCCTGGCTGCATCCTTCAGATCCTGAGGTTCGGGGAGGTCATGGGCGAAAGCGTCAAAAGGTTGCAGTCCCTTCTTGGTGCTGTAGATGTGCCCGGGCGGGAGTTCCTGGATATTGAATTTCACGTGGTCCACGAGCCCTTTCATTTCCGTGCTGAAGTAAAAGACACTGTCATCGGAGCCGAAAAAGAGCGGTCTGGCGCCCACATGGTCCCGGGCCAGAATCACTTCATTGTCTTTTTCCACGATGGCAGAGCTGAAACTCCCGTCCAATCGCGAAAAGCAATCCTTTTCATACTTCTCGTAGAGCTGCCTGAAGAGATCCACATCGTTGACCCCTTCAGGTCTTTCGTTGAATAGTTCGCCGTCGAAGAGGATGTAGGGGTTCTCCTCAAGGGCGGTACAGTAGGTCCGCTGAGGGACCAGGTTAAGCTCGTTGGCCCCCACCGCCCCCCTGTCATCAAAAAGGGTGCGCACAATGGTGTTATCTGGGCCTCGATGCCGGGTGAGATCGAGCATCTTTCTCACATGTTGTGTACTGTCCGCGTTGATTTTTCCATACTGTGAAATAATACCGGCTATGCTTGCCATGTTTTCTCCTTCTCCTTCGTAGAAGTACCGAGGTCACACGGAACATTTCTACGTGGGCCGAGCACGGTCCGTCTTGCGTGACAGACGTGGTGCTTTCAGGCAGGACGTCCCGTTCCGTAAGTGCCGAAAGCAATCCTCTCGAACTTCAATGATTTCTCAAGCAGCCCTCTCCCCAAGACGCGCTGTAACCATTTTTCTGACGCGTTCGGAAACAGGTCGGCTCAATTTGATTCGAAACTCCCACACCATGCCGACCAATGCGCCTGCCGCCATGGCCGTGTGCGCAAAGATCAGAGCAAACTTGGAAGCAGGGCCCATTTTTTCGCGTTTCCCTTCTAAAAGTTCCATCCTTTCACCTCATAAGTTGTGGTTAGTAAACAAAAACTTTCCCCAAATTGGCAGTGGTTAGGGGATCATCCATGTAGCTTCCCAGCCCGATCCGCTGGATGGACTCCATCCCCCTTGGATCATATTCAGGCATCTCCACTTCTGGCGCGTCATCCACCGTCACTTCTTCTGCGATCTTGATCGCCCCTTCGAGCTTGGCAAAGGAAAAATCAATGAGGTACCGCAGAAAGGCAAAGGGATGCCGCATCATATGGAAGCCATATTTTTTGCAAAGGGCCTGACCCATTTTGGCATCGGCGTAAGCGCGTTCCGTGGGATGGTCTTCGTGGGTGGTGGCCGCGCTTTGGAATGTGGGCAGGTCCAAAATGAGATTCAAATGGGACATGAGGATATTCAAAAGGTTGTGACTCACCAAGCCGTAGTTGGGATTGTATTCGATGCGCGGGTCCGCAATCGTGGGATAACCCGCATGGATGCAGGTCACACCAGGGTTGAGCAACTGGGCAGCGCAAATGCCGAAGAGGACCTCCGCATGCGTCATGGCCAGGATCCCGTTGTAGCAGAAGGGGGCGCTGATTCCTCCCATGGGCATGGCCGAGATGAAAACAGGCAACCCCGCACGAACCACTTTCACAAAGTGCTCTGAAAAGTTCTCGTTCACTTCCAGGGGCGGGCGGGTTAAGCAGAAAACGATCATAATGTTTTTTCTCTGCTCATAGATCTCCTTTGCCTTGGCGAGCGCCGGATCCGAAGTGACAGCAAAGTAAATGGGTTTGGAACAATGCTCGGCCATGATGCTCATCTGCTCGACTTCGTCTTTGAGCTTTACCCCTCTGCCCATCCCGGCGACGACGTTATGGGCTTGTGCGATTTTTGCGATGCGCGCCACGTGCTCCGGTGAGGGCATGAGACCCCCTTCCCCTGCTTCTTCGTCATACACGTAAGGCGCCGTGCCGCCGATGAAGAAGCTGTTCAGGGGGACGAAGAAATCTGAAAACCCAGGTACGGTCTTGAGACACGTCTCGACCAGCGCGGAAGTGACATAGATGCGGCCGTCGTGAACCACGGCCGTCCCCTCGGCCTCGAACTTTTTGAAGGCTTCTTGGATTTCCGGTTGCTTGCATCCCACACCCAGATTTTCCAATATCCACAAGCCGTCCTCATGGACCTGGAGAAGCATGTCCACGGTTTTGTTGCCCAGCAAGGATTTCGACTTTTCCAGTCGCTGTGTGTTCATCCGCTCTTCCTCAGTGGCCATTTTTATGTTCAGCATATTCATCTTAAGTGCTAAGCAATATAAGTAGAAATTATTAAGTAGAACTTAACGATAAAGAATATGCTTCAATTGAGATAATACAGCTAAAAATAATTTCAACAGAAACAATTACGAGAAAAAAAATGCTATGTCAAGCCTTTTGTTTTCACCCTATAGCGCATGGATCCGGACTTGCGTTGTCCCCTTGATCGTCCAGCATGCCCGTGAGCCTCGTGAGACCCTGAATGATCTCTTCAATTTCCTCAGATGAAAGCTTTCTCATGCCCTCGACGATTTTATTCTGTACAGGAAGGGGGGCGTTTTCCACGAGCGCGGTTCCTTTCTGCGTAAGGGACACGGTAATGACCCGTCTGTCTCGGGAGGTCCTCGACCTTTCCACAAGCCCCTTTCTCTCCAAGCGGTCAATGATCCCTGTGACGGTGCTCGAATTGACCATGATATGCCTGGCGATTTGAGAAGGGGGCAGGGGCCCCTTCTCGTGGAGTGCCGTAAGGCACGACAGCTGCGCACAACTGACGTTATGCACTTTTTCAAGAGCTTTCGTGTACTGCTCTTCTGCCTGTAGCAGCCGCCGTATCAACCAATCAATGTGTCTGGTTGCAGAATTCTGGTAATCCATGTGATTCATCACCTTTTACTTTGTATTATTGGGAAAGTGAACGACTCTCGACTTCGAATCGAGGGCTTCTCCCCAGTCGAATAGAATTCGACCGCTAGAATTGTTAGCTCAAATGGTTTGAGCTCAAACTATCATGGTCCAAAATACATGTCAAGCCTTTTCGGATGAATCGTCAATGTCCAGGAGGGTGTTTTGAGGAGGATCGAGGGGTGGCCAGAGTCAGACCACTTCTAAGTCCTGTACGTCCAACATGTAGGCGAGTTTGGTCAGGGCCTGAACAATCTGCTCCACTTCCTGTTCGGGCAGTCTGTTGAGTCCATCCACGATTTTTTTCTGGAGCGGGGGAGGGGCATGTCGTGCAAGCTCTTTTCCACGATCCGTCAAAGAGATGGTAATGACCCGCCGATCTGGCGAAATCCGAGATCGCTCCACAAAGCCTTTTTGCTCCAATCGGTCGATGATGCCCGTCACGGTGCTGGAATTGACCATGATGTGTTTTGCGATCTGAGACGGGGGAAGAGGGCCGTGCTCGTTCAGGGCCAATAGACAGGAAAGCTGGGGAACACTCACCTGATATTTCTTGTCCAGCTCTTTTGTGTACAACATACCGCCCTGCATGAGTTTGCGCATGAGCCAGACAATGTCCCTGACACGGTCTGGGCGAGGGGAGGGTGGGCTCTCGGCCGGGGCTTCGCGTTCTGGGATAGACATGGAACCACCCCCAAAATGGAATTCGAATTGCCTAAGTTCGTTATTTTAAAACAATACGACCAATATTTTACAACATCAACACAATTTTTTAACTATTTTTTTGAACACACACATTTTCTACCGAAAGAGCCGCCTTGCCGCGAACGCCGGAATACCATGGGTTCGACGCCCACCGCTCCCAGACTGTTCTTAGGTATTGGGACACAGCCTCAAGGGGCAGAGGATTCTCGTTGAACGAGCCCAAAAGTTGCAGTAACCTCCCAAGGCAGGATTGTCCTAAAGGGAGTCTGTTCATGGCCGAAACGGATATCACACGCATCGCTGTCATTGGCGCAGGGAGCTGGGGGACCACCCTGGCCAACCTTCTGGCTGAAAAGGGATATGAGGTCCATCTTTGGGTCAGGGAGGAAGAGGTCTTCCGGCAAATCAAGGATGAAGGGGTCAATCGAATCTTTCTTCCCCACATCCAGCTGGCGCCGCAGTTGAAACCTCTGAGGTCCTTTGAGGAGGCACTGACAGACAAGGAGCTGGCCTTGATGGTTGTGCCATCCCATGTGTTTCGAGAGGTCTTGCAGCAGATGAAACCCCATCTTCATCCTGAAACAGCCGTGATGACGGCCACAAAGGGTTTGGAGAATGAGACCCTGAAGACCATGTCGCAAGTGGCTGAGGAGGTTTTGGCAAAGTCGCACTCACACCGGTTGGCTTGCCTGGCAGGTCCGAGTTTTTCCAAAGAGGTTTCCATGAAATACCCTGCCGTGGTGACGATCGCCTGCCATGACTTACAGCATGCAGAGCGGCTCCAGAGTCTCTTGTATACGGATTACTTCAGGGTCTACACCACCGAGGATCTGATCGGCGTGGAGCTGAGCGGCGCCTTGAAAAATGTCATCGCCATCGCTGCCGGGGTGCTGGACGGATTGAATTTTGGACACAATGCGATGGCCGCGTTGATTACCCGGGGCCTTGCGGAGATCGCCCGATTGGGCGTGGCCATGGGGGCCAATCCCCTCACTTTTGCCGGGCTGGCGGGGTTGGGGGATCTCGTCTTGACGTGCACAGGAGACTTGAGCAGAAACCGAAACGTCGGCCTGAAGATAGCAAAGGGGTACCAACTCGCAGATATTGTGGACGAGACTGAAATGGTCGCAGAAGGCGTCAAAACAGCCATCTCAGCTCACGAGCTCGGAAAGAAGATGGGGGTGGAGATGCCCATTATCAACCAGGTCTATGAAGTGCTGTACCGCGGCAAGGATCCCAAAGAAGCGGTGAAGGAGCTTATGACCAGGGAACTGAAGGTGGAGCAGGAATGAAATCGCTTTGCGATTTCATAGAGCCGTTGCGGTTGGACATGATCAAGATGGGCCTGGGCCGGTCGCTTTTTGCCGGGAATTTGGTCTACCGTGAAAGCGTGGATTCCACGAACACGCTGGCAAGGGCGCTTGCGGACCAAGGTGCCCCAGAGGGGACTGTTGTGGTGGCCGAGGAGCAGACGGCCGGGCGGGGGCGCATGGGTAGGGACTGGATCTCTCCGCCTGGCGCCAATCTTCTTTTCTCTTTGCTTCTCAGGCCCCCCCTGGAGCCGGAAAATGTATTTGTCCTCACCATGGTCTTAGCTCTGGCAACCATCGATGCCATCAAGGCCGCCTCCCATCTGAGTTGCTTGATCAAATGGCCCAATGATCTCTATTTAAAAAGGAAGAAACTGGCGGGCATTCTCACCGAATTCTCGGTAAGGGAAAAATCCGTGGAGCACGTTATCCTGGGCCTCGGACTTAATGTCCACTGGCACCCTGAACCAGGAAAGGGTATCGCTCGCCAGGCCACAAGCGTCCTTAGTGAGACGGGGATCAGAACAGACAGAAGTGATCTTCTGGTTCGCATCCTGAAAACGTTTGAGGTTTATTATGGACATGCAAAACAGGGAAAGACGGATCCCTATTACAAAAGGTGGAATGATCTCTGCCTTGTTTTAGGCAAGCCGGTGGTCATCGAATTGTCAAGTGGCGAGATCCATGGTCTGGCATTGAAGATCGATCGCCAGGGCGCCTTGATCATTCGAGATCGCAAAGGGACAGAACAGAGGATCATCAGCGGTGATGTATCCATCAAATGGGAAGGAGAGGATGTTTAAATAAGCGGGATCTTCGACAGGCATTTTGGGAAAGGTTATCCTTGGTAAAAGCCTGGCCCCTTGAAGCGCGGCTTCGTTGATCGCAATCTCGCATGGACCTTCACGGCTAACAGAATCTTTACACAATTCTAACAGAATGCTAACATGGCTATATTACTTTGGAATCACTGTAAATCCTTAACGGTGGTATCGCGTCATGGCAAAAGAAAAGGTCCTCGTCGTAGACGATGAAGAAGACCTTCTAGAACTCCTCAGATTCAATCTCTCAAAAGAAGGCTACCAGGTCTCTTGCGCAACATCGGGCGGAGAGGCCCTGAAGTCGGTGCGGTCCGATGTCCCAGATCTGATCCTGCTGGATCTCATGCTCCCCGATATAGACGGACTCGAGGTGACCCGGCGCCTTAGACATGATTCCGATACCCGGAACATTCCGATTGTCATGTTAACGGCAAAGGGCGAAGAGGCGGATATCGTAACCGGTCTGGAGCTTGGAGCGGACGACTACATCACCAAACCCTTCAGCCGCAAGGTTTTGGTCGCCCGATTGAGGGCCGTGCTGCGCAGAAAGGGTGGTGAGGCGCCGGAGGAAGACTCGGTTATTGCCATTCATGACCTTGTGATCCATCCCGGTCGGCGGGAAGTGCTCGTCAAAGGCAAACCCGCGAAACTGACTTTCACGGAATTCGGGATCCTTCATTTTCTTGCGAGAAAGGTGGGATGGGTCTTCACGCGCAGCCAGATTGTGGATGCGGTTCGCGGAGACGATTATTTTGTCACCGATCGTTCGGTGGATGTGCAAATCGTTGGACTGCGGAAAAAACTCGGCCAGGCAGGTCAGTGCATCGAAACGGTTCGGGGCGTTGGCTATCGGTTCAAGGAGTAAGCTGTGGCAAAAAAGAAACGGTTATTATGGCAGCTATTTCTCTCCTATCTGCTCATCGCCTTTGTCTCTCTGTTGGCTGTCACCTGGTATGCCTCCACCTCGATGAGACATTTTTTCCTGGAACAGGTCGAAGCAGACCTGGAAGCACGTGCCCGCCTTTTCGAAAACCAGATTCTGGAACGGCTTGACCCCCTTGATCCGGAAGGGATCGATAGGCTCTGCAAGAATATGGGGCGGTCCGCAGCCACGCGAGTCACGGTGATTCTGCCGTCCGGCAAAGTTGTGGGGGATTCTGACGAAGATCCGGGAAAGATGGACAATCACATGGATCGCCCCGAGATTGTGAAAGCCTTGAATCGGGGTCGAGGTACCTCCACCCGCTACAGCGCCACCCTGGAACAGAACATGATGTATGTTGCGTTGCCTCTCAAAAAGGATGGCGTGCCCGTGGCTTTCGTGCGGACCTCGATGCCTGCGGACCCTGTCGATGATGCGCTGGGTCGGATTCAAGTCCAGATTCTCTTGGGTGGACTCATCATGGCCGCCTTTGCCGCAGCCCTCAGCTTCTTCATTTCTCACCGCATCAAGCGACCCATTGATGAAATCAAAAGAGGCGCGGAGCGCTTTGCCGGCGGCGATTTTCAATTTCGGCTGCCGGCCTCGGATATGGAGGAACTGGCCGGCCTTTCAGAAACCATGAACCAGATGGCTGAGGAACTCCAGGAGCGGATCAACACCATTACGGCGCAGCGAAAGGAATTGGAGGCTGTCCTCTCCAGCATGGTTGAAGGGGTTCTTGCGGTGGACATGGAGGAGCGGATTATTAGCATGAATGACGCGGCCGCACAGATCTTCCATTGTGATCCTCCGGAAGCAGAGGGCCGCAGCATCCAGGAGGTGGTGAGACATCCCGATCTGCAAAAGTTCGTGGGGGAGGCCTTATCCAGCGACACACCTGTGGAAAAGGATATCGTCCTTTATGGTGATGAGGAACAAATCCTGAACGGGCTCGGCACGGCATTGCGGGATGCAAAGGGGAAGCGCGTGGGCGCACTCATTGTCTTGAATGACGTAACCCAGCTTCGAAGACTCGAGAATATTAGACGGGACTTTGTTGCCAACGTCTCCCACGAGATCAAAACCCCCATAACGGCGGTCAAGGGTTTTGTGGAGACCCTGCGGGATGGTGCCGCCAAGAATCACAAAGACGCGGAGCGATTCCTGGAAATCATCGAAAAGCATGTGGATCGCCTTGAGGCCATTATTGAGGATCTTCTCAGCCTTTCCAGGATAGAACGGCAAGCGGAGAGGGAAGAAATCCTTCTTCACGAAGGGTCCATCAAGGAGGTGCTGCAGACCGCCATTCAGGTCTGTCAGGTCAAGGCGGCGCCCAAGCACATCCGTCTGGATCTTTCTTGTGAGGAAGCGCTCAGGGCGAAGATCAACCCTGCCCTTCTCGAGCAGGCTGTGGTCAACCTTTTGGACAACGCCATTAAGTACAGTGACCCGGAGAGCGCGGTTACGATTGCCGCGACGACACAGGATCACGAAGTCATGATTGCTGTGGTTGATCACGGATCGGGCATAGAAAAGCGCCACCTCAGCCGTCTTTTTGAGCGGTTCTATCGGGT
>SMTZ1_10000680_pt1 | contig 54561 bp, 57 predicted proteins | sample DeeMarSWOR136_30_FD_25667 | JGI IMG/M metagenome (IMG submission 25667) | reverse complement strand
TCTTTTCGCCAAGAGGGTTGGACTCATCGATACTGAGAATGCTTTTAAGATAGGGCCTTTAATCCGAGCCGTTGAGGAGCAGGGGAAAGAGGTGGTCAAATGCAATCTGGGGGAGCCGGATTTTCCCGTTCCGGAATTTATCAAGGAGGAAGTTAAAGCGCAGCTCGATCGGGATAACACGCACTATTGTGATCCCCAGGGGATCCCCTCACTCCGGGCCGCCGTTGCGAAGCAGCTTAGCGAGACACGGGGAATTCGGGCAACGGCTGATCGAGTCGTGGTGTTTCCCGGTGCTAAACCTCCCATTGGCTTGTGTCAGCAAACCTATTGCGATCCCGGGGATGAGATCATTTACCCGAGCCCTGGATTTCCCATCTATGAATCATTTATCAATTATGTGGGGGCTCAGCCCGTTCCCCTGCATTTGAGCGAGGAGAGGAATTTTTCTTTTTCAGGGGTGGATATTGGACCTCTCATCACCGAGAAGACAAAGATGATCATCCTTAACTTCCCCTCGAACCCCACGGGGGGTGTGGCCTCCCCGGAACAGCTTCGAGACTTAGCTGATGTGATTCGAAGGCGGTGTTCCGAAGAGGTTCGCGTGTTTTCCGATGAGGTGTACGAGCATATCCTTTTCGATGAGAGCGAGCACCACAGTATTATTTCCTGTCCGGGGATGGAGAAGGTCACTATTCTGGTCAGTGGGGCATCGAAGAGCTTTTCCTGGACCGGGGGTAGAATCGGGTGGGCTCTCTTCCCCACGGTAGAGGAGGCTGAGGTCTTCAGGAATCTCAATATCAACTATTTTTCCTGTATTCCTCCGTACAATCAGGAAGGGGCTCGTATCGCCCTTGAGTCACCACTCAGCCAGGACGCTATTCGTACGATGGTGACCATTTTCCAGGAGCGGAGGGATTTAGTCGTCGATGGGCTGAATGAAATCGAGGGGATTCGGTGCCAAAGGCCGAAGGGGGCATTCTACGTCTTCCCGAACGTCGGCGAAGTTGGCGATAATCTGGGGATTATGGATGCGTTTCGGAGTCTCCCTACTGACCTCAGGGGGAAGACGAGCCCTTCGACCCTCTTGCAGATGTTTTTGCTGTTCGAACATCAGGTGGCAACCATGGATCGGAAGTCCTTTGGTCGCATTGGGGCCGAGAACTTCCACTATTTGCGACTCTCCTTCGCTACGGACACGGAATCTCTGAGAGAGGGATTGAGACGCATCTCTCGAGCCTCTGGGGACAGGGAAGGTTTCAGGCGTTTTTTCAACCGGGGAGAACATCTCTATTGAAGGCGGTGCAACGTTCCCACCGACAAGAAGGGCCGGTTTTCTTGACCCTCGAATGAGATGACAGGAGGATAGAATACCATGAAGCCCAAGGTCTTAATAAGCCGGAAGATTTTTGATGAGGTCCTCGCTATTATTAAAGAACATTTCGAGGTTGAGGTAAACCAGAGCGATACTCTTCTATCCCCAGAAATGTTGATAAAAAAACTTCAAGGCAAGGCGGGGGCAATCATTCTGCTCACTGAGAGGATTGATGAGGATGTTCTTTCTCATTGCCCCGAGCTAAAGATTGTCTCTAACATCGCCGTAGGATATGATAATATTGATGTTGAGACATGCACCCGTCGAGGGGTCATGGTTACGAATGGAAGGGATGGGGATTAATGCAATTCTTGGGTTATGATGTTCACCACAAAGTCCTTGGCATATGTGGCTTGGGGCGAATTGGACAGCGCGTTGCACGACGTGCCAAGGGATTTGATATGCAGATATTGTATACAGATGTTATCAGGATGCCTCGGTCCATTGAAGAAGAGCTGAGAGTTCGTTTCGTTGATAAGATAACCTTGCTGAGGGAGTCCGATTTTGTAACGCTCCATGTGCCCTTAATTCCCGAAACAAGACACTCTATCTCCGCGGCCGAATTAGACCTTATGAAACCCACCGCAATTTTGATCAATGCGTCTCGAGGCCCTGTTGTTGATGAGAAGGCATTAGTTCAGGCTTTGCAGGGCGGAAAGATTGCCGGTGCTGGGCTGGATGTTTATGAAAGGGAGCCCGAGGTCGAGCCTGCTCTCATACGGATGAAGAAAGCTGTTTTGGTGCCTCATATTGCGAGTGCTTCTCATGAGACCCGGCTAAGGATGTCGAAGATGGCGGCAGAAAATTTGGTGGCAGGGCTCACGGGTAAGCGCCCTCCAAATCTCGTGAACGATAAAGTACTTTAATTCTCTACCGATTCCACTCCATTGCATTCATTCACCGATGATCTTCACGAGGACCCGCTTTTTCCTTCTGCCATCAAACTTTCCGTAAAAGACCCGCTCCCACGGCCCGAAGTCCAGTTCTCCATCCGTGATGGCAACCACAATCTCCCGATTCATGATCTGACCCTGTAGCCCGCGGCGATTCGTGAGAAGATAGAAGTAAGAACATGAACGGGAAGTGAAAATCCTCGATAAAGTAGGTCTGCGTGGACGTTCCATCCATTCCCCATTATTTCTCACGGCAATGGAGCATCCCATGTGTTGTCAAGGACTTGGGTTTGGAAGTTTTCTCCACCCGGGCGAAAACCATCGTCCCTCCGCTTCGGTGCTCCACGATCTGTTGTCCAACCTAAAGGAATTCTTGGCCACCCTAAAGCTCCCTTCACGAAAAATAGTTAGCTAAGATCCTTTAATATCCGCCCTAAGGAACGCGGATAGTAATTGGCCCCAAAATGACCAAAGAGGTTAGGAGCCGGTTTTTCCCGTTTTGCTCACCCTCCAAGGGTTCCCCAATTCTCCAGCAGATTACCCGGAGGGGAAGGGAGCACTCCTATCCAGCCCTGATGGGCGTGTGGATCGCAGCGCTTCTTAAATTGTCAAATAAGATCAAATACTTACAAAAATGTTTCCCACAAAACTTGGGTGACTGCAGTCGGATTTCATATTGAAAAATGTCTCTGTTGGACGTATTATGGGAATAATAAAGGGAAATTCAGATGAAGGGACCGTTCAAAAAGGGTCATCTCATTGTCATCGGGGGCGGGTTAGCTGGTTGTGAGGCGGCTTGGCAAGCATCCTCCCGGGGAACGAAGGTGACCCTCCTTGAGATGAAGCCGATCCGATTTTCACCCGCTCATCGATCGGATAATTTGGGGGAATTGGTCTGTAGCAATTCGTTGAAGTCAACCTCCCTAGAAAACGCCGTTGGTTTGTTGAAAGAGGAGATGAGGCGGCTCGGTTCGCTCATTATTGAGGCTGCCGATCACACGAAGGTGCCGGCGGGGGGGTCTTTGGCCGTGGATAGGGAAGCGTTTTCCCGGTATATCACCAGGGCCTTAGAGAAAAAAAACAGCGTTGAAATAAATAGAAGGGAGGTGGATCGCATTCCCTTCCATCTCCCCACAATCATCGCCACAGGACCTCTGACATCGGATCGACTCGCCAAGGAGATCATAGCTTTAACGGGAACACGGGCCCTCTATTTTTACGACGCCATCTCCCCCATCGTTGCCCGAGAATCCATTACTATGAAGGCCACCTTTAGGGCGTCCAGATATGGAAAAGGAGGGGACGACTACATCAACTGCCCCATGAGCAAAGAGCACTATTATCGCTTTGTCGATGAATTACTCACGGCTGAGAGGGTTCCGACGAGGGATTTCGAGAAAGCCCTCCCCTTCGAGGGATGTTTGCCCATCGAGGAAATGGCGGAACGGGGCGCTGACACCTTGGCCTTTGGTCCATTAAAACCCGTCGGTTTAATCGATCCCAAGACGGGCCAACAACCCTTTGCCGTAGTCCAATTGAGGCAGGATAACCTCTCGGATACCTTATACAGCATGGTGGGGTTTCAGACAAAATTGAGATGGGGGGAACAGGAGCGGATCTTCAGGATGATTCCGGGGCTGGAAAGGGCGGAGTTCTTCCGATTTGGAAGTCAACATCGGAATACATTCATCAATGCGCCTAAGGTATTGAAGAACACCCTTCAGGTGAGAGGGCAGCCGAATATCTTCTTTGCCGGGCAGTTGACAGGCGTAGAGGGCTATGTGGAGTCCGCGGCTATGGGATTGCTGGCTGGGTTAAACGGCCACCGGTTGATGAGGGAAATGGACGTTGTGGTTGCACCTCCAACAACAGCCTTGGGATCACTGGTTACTTATATAACGAGACCCCCTTTTAAGGACTTTCAGCCCATGAACGTCAATTTTGGCCTCTTTCCCCCTTTGAGCCCAAAGCTCAAGGGCAGGCTCAAACGGAGGAGGTTGGCTGAGAGGGCTCTAAAGCATCTCGAAGCTTGGAAGGAAGAGATAGGGTAGGGCTTTAGGGGGTCATTTTTCAGGAAGGCTTGGATGAGGGGAAAAGGTTTCGTCATCGCTTTAGTCTTGGTTCCATTGATTTACCTTTTATTCGTCAGACCCCTTCTCATCTCAGAGGAAGCCAGAATACGAAGGGCTGTCAAAGAGGGAGTTCAGGCCATAGAGGCCGAGGACTTGGGGAAATGTCTCCGGCATGTTTCCCTTCATTATAAGGATGAATACGGGTTGACATATGTGGGCGTTAAGGGGCTTTTAACCCGAATTTTCCAGGATTTTGAGGGCTTTGAAATTGATTTCAGAAACCTCGGGATCACCTTCCTCGATGAGGAGGTAGCCTCCGTAACCTTCGGCCTCAAGGTGAAGGTGAGTTATGGGGGACAAAGAGTCTATCTTCTGGGATCTGGGGATTTTTCGAATCGGATAAAGTTGAGCCTCATTAAGGAAGGAGGCAGATGGAAGGTAACCCAAGTGGAGGGGGTTGAAGCCCATGGAATCGGGCAAGGATTGCCCAAGGTGGTAAGGAGATGCCTAGACAATACTGTTTGAAGTGCCGTAAGCGTTTGCCAGAGGGAAGCCTAAAATACGTAGTGGATATTCGGGTTTATGCGGATTTCGACGGGGTATTGAACTTTCCCGGGGGGGACATCGAGGAGGAGGTTCACCGATTGATGGGGGAGATTGAGAGGATGGATCCCCATGAACTGGAAAAGGATGTCTACCAAGAGATGGCTTTTCTCCTCTGTAAGGGATGTAGGGACAGATTTATGGAAGACCCCCTCTCCAGAGGTGAAGGCCCTTATCGAGCGGGGGAGGGGTCCTCGCAATTTATCCATTAATGAAAAGGGCGAACGTTCATGGTATGATGAGGGCTCGTAAGTTCCTTCCGAAGGGCGATGGGGAATTGGGTGTTGGTTACCCATTGGCCAGGGCACCGGAAAAGGGGGATGGCATCTCGTAGCTGATCATGGTGGTCGTTGCGGTATGGCTTTGATCAAAGGTTTTCATCGTAGAAGAAAAGATACATGGGTCAAGAAAGTGGCCGGGAAGATTGTCATCGTGCCCATAGGGGAGGTCGATGGCGGGATATTGGAGAGTTTGCAAGACTCCATTGGGAAAATCCTCGAGAAAGAGGTTTGCATGGGGCAAGCCTTAAATCCCCCTGATTTTGCTTACAACGGGAGGAGAAAACAGTATTTTTCGTCGGCCATCCTTCTCAAACTCAAGGAGGTCGAGAGGGAGATAGGGGATCGGGTTCTCGGGGTGGTCGACTTTGACCTCTATGTTCCCTCCTTAAATTTTGTATTCGGAGAAGCCGACTTGGAAAACCGGGTGGCGATCATCTCCCTTTGCCGGTTGAGACAGGAATTTTATGGTTTATCCGAGGATATGGAACAATTCAAGGAACGGGTTCTCAAGGAAGGAATTCATGAATTAGGCCATACCTATGGGTTGGGACATTGCTCCAATCCACTTTGCGTTATGCACTTCTCCAATAGGTTGTTGGATACCGATATCAAAAAGGCCTCCTTATGTCCACAATGCGGAAAGCGTTTTAAACAGGGGCGTTTAAGCCCGGATTAGTTTCTCGGGGGCCTCTTTTCTGACCCCCTTTGTCCCGCTGAGTGGCCTTTCCTCGAAGGATTGAAATGGTTATCTCCCGTTCGATTCGCCCCGAACAACTCCATGGAACCGAACTGGAGGTTTGCGAGACGATCCTCTATGATCGGCTTCCCGACAAAAGGGTTCGGTGCACTATTTGCCAGCGCCGGTGCGTTATATGCGAGGGCAAAAGAGGGTATTGTGAGACCAGGTTGAATCGGGAAGGCCACCTCTACTCCCTCATCTATGGACGAGTATCCGCGATAATGGTCTCTCCCATTGAGAAAAAACCCCTTTTCCACTACTATCCGGGCAGCCACTGGCTTTCCCTGGGGAGCTTGGGCTGCAATTTCAGGTGCCCTGGCTGTCAGAATTGGGATATTGCCCATGCAAAGCCAGAAGAAGGAGAAAGACACATCCGGTATCTGGCACCGGGGGAAGTTATTCAGTTGGCCAAGGATAACGAGTGTATGGGAATTTCCTGGACCTACAACGAACCGACCCTCTGGTTCGAGTATACTTTAGACTGTGCGAAATTTGCCAAGGAAAAGGGTTTGAAGACCAACTACGTCACAAACGGGTTTATCACGGCCGAAGCAATGGATCTGATAGGGCCCTATCTGGATTCCTTTCGGGTCGATATAAAGGGATTCTCCCAAGGGAGCTACCGAAGAATCGCTCATCTGGACAGTTTTGAGGGAATTTTGGAAGTGGCCATCAGGGCACAGCGAAAATGGGGCATGCATGTGGAGGTCATCTCCAACCTTATTCCGGGATGGAACGATGACATGCAACAGCTAAAGGATATCGCTGCTTGGATTCGTCGCTCTTTGGGAAAATCTACTCCATGGCATGTGACCCGGTTTGTTCCCTATTTGGACCTTTCACATTTGCCTCCCACCCCGGTGAGGGTATTGGAGACGGCAAGGGAGATTGGTCTGAAGGAGGGCTTGGAATACGTCTATTTGGGGAATGTCCATGGACATCCCGCCGAGAACACTTACTGCCCCCGTTGTGGAAATCTCCTTGTTCGAAGGAATGGGTTCATCGTCCTAAGGAATGACATTGCCGATGGCAGGTGTACCCAATGCGGTTCCCCAGTTTGGGGAACTTTCGATTCATGAGGTGCGGAGACATGGATCTCGTTCTGGTCCCTCCTCCCGCGGTTGATGAGAAGGGCTTTGAGCTTTTCCTTGGCCAATTTGGCCGGAGGGCATGGGCCGAATCTGACCGGATAGGTATTGATTTGGGGGATGTTACTTTTATCGATCCTTATGGGATGGTGGGGATGCTGGAATTTGGGTATTACCTTAAATCTCTGGGTAAGAACGTCATTCTACGCCTTCCTCGGACGGAGGAGGTTTCGAAGTATCTGGAAAGAATGGATTTTTTTCGCTTCCATTCGGGCTTATTTGTCTTGGATCCTCCCTGGCTCGATCTTACGGAAAGGTATCACAGGAGTATCTCCTCGGATGTCCTCCTGGAGATCACCAGAATAGAAAAATCCGATGACATCCATTTCATCGTTGGTCGAGTGAGAGACCGGGCTGGGTCGATTTTAGAGGCCCATCTTCATTACGACGAGAGGGCCATTCATCATTTTATCGTGGCGTTATCAGAAGTGTGTCAGAACATACTGGAGCACAGCCAGAACATCGGGTACGTGGGGATCCAGAAATATTTTTATGCCAAGAGCCTCGCAAAGAACGTGGTGAAGATCGCCGTGATGGATCTGGGAATCGGAATAAAGAACTCCCTATCCCCTCGATTCTCATCGGTTTGTGGTGAAAAGTGGTCTGACTTACTAGCCATTGAAAAGGCCCTGTTGCATGGCGCATCGAGATATGAGGATATTGGCCGTGGTCATGGTCTCACGGAGGTACGGAAATTCGTGCAAACATGGAACGGGAAAATTGCAATCCGATCGGGTACCGCCAAGTTCTCCCTCTTTCCATCCTGGGAAAAGGGATCAAGGGTACATTCCGAGGTTACCTTTTTCCCTGGGACCCAGATCAGCTTAGTCCTGCCTGAAATGAGCGGATAAAAGATCGTCCCCATTGGATGAGAACTCCAGTGTCCATGAAGCTCATGTTCAGATCATCTCACGAGTATTGAAGCGAAGGACAAAGGTGTTCCCTACTGAAATGTTTAATTTTCAATAAAATTAACAAGTTACAAAGATACTTCCTATAAAACTCAGGAAACTGGTTTATTTGCTTGACAGGGGGTTTTTTTTTCTCTATAATAAGTTCAATTGAAGCAGTTGAACAAACCATATTCTTTTTTACTCTGGTGTTGGAATGAGGGGGAGGAATTACGATCTAAAGATCTTCATGAGAGAGGAGATGCTCAATGGATCCATCAATCTCGTGACCAGAGAAACGGGCGCGGTGATTCGGGAAAGGCTGGAGCGGGAATTGATTGCGGATGCGCATCCAACGGTTGCCTTCTTAGATTTTTCAGGTGTTGGGGTGGTTGATTACTCCTGTGCCGATGAGGTAATCGCAAAATTGACCTCAAGGCTATTGAGCGGGGAATATGGAGACAAATTCATCGTCTTAAAGGGGCTCTCCTCGAATCAGATGGAGAATATCGAGGTGGCATTGGAGAGGAAGAAGCTGGCGGTCCTCTCCCTCCAGGAGGCCGGAGGCTGGCACATTATCGGTTTCTTGAATAACTATTTGAGGAAGACCCTCGTTTCGGTGATGAAGAGGGGGAGTATCACATTGAGAGAATTGGCTGGGGAGGTGGGAATTGGATTGAACACCGGGGGGACGAGATTGCTCAACCTCTATAAAAAGAGATTGATCTGGAGGTCAGAGGAGGTTTCAAAGGAGGGAGGAAGGCAATTCGTCTATAGATCTTTAACGGCTGTCGGGGGGTATTGAATGGGCAAGCCAAAGGAGAGCAAAGTCATAGATTTTAAGAGACCATTGATGCCCGAATGTAACGGATGTATCTGGTATGAACGTGAGGAAAGTAGCCCGGACTGTCTCAATCGGAATAAGATCATATGCAAGCTCTACATCGAGAAACTATTCGGGGATCTCAAGGCTGGAACAAGCTGAAGAAGGCACCTTTTAAAATACATTGGATGAACGTGTTCGGTACGTTCTGAAGGGGTGAGGATTTCGCCCCTTTGCCCTGATTGAAGCCCTAACGTGTTCGCTCGAGAAGTAGCGGATTTCCTTCAAGGAGGCTTTTCCTATCCCGGAGTTATGCATCTATGGCGGAATTGAGAAGAGACCCCATTGCCCGAAGGTGGGTTGTTATTTTGGCTACGGAGACTGAGGGCCCCGAGGACTTCCTGGCATTCAAAAAACCCTATAGAGAACTTGAACCCATCGAGCCATGCCCCTTCTGTCCGGGAAATGAGGCCCTTACGCCTGAGCAAATCCTGGCCTTCGACGGAGGGAAGAGCGGAAAGTGGGCTGTGCGGGTGGTGCCCAACAAATTTCCCTTTTTCCGTATAGAAGGGGAGATGGATAAAAGGCCCGAGGGGATGTATGACCTGATGAATGCCATCGGAGCCCATGAGATCATCATTGAGACACCGGATCATGGGGGGGCTTGGGGGACAATGGGATCGGATCAGATTCAGAGGGTGTTAAGGGCTTATAGGGAGAGGGCATCTGACTTGGCCGGAGATAGACGTTTTAGACAGATTCTAATCCTCAAGAATCACCCTGGTGTCTTCTATTTACATCCCCATTCCCACCTGTTGGCTATGCCGGTTGTCCCCAGGAGAATTGATGAAGAGGTTGTGGGAACTTTGGATTACTTTAAGAGAAAAGAACGGTGTATCTTTTGCGATATTATCAAGCAGGAGATTGCGTCGGGCAAAAGGCTTATCCTCGAAACTCCTCACTATCTCTGTTTCTGCCCCTTTGCCTCGAGATATCCCTTCGAAATCTGGATCATCCCAAGGAGACACTCACCCGATTTCGCCTCCATCGAGGAGGAGCAGATGTGGGACCTGGCCGCGGTCATGGGAACAATCTTTGGCCGGCTCTTACGGTTATTACAGAACCCTCCTTACAGTTTTGCCTTCCATAGCTCCCCCATACAGGAGAAGTATCATAGGTCGGAATATCACTGGCACGTGGAGGTTAGGCCGAGGATCGTGCTAGGGGAGGGTTTCGAGTGGGGTACCGGATTTTTCGTCAACCGAACTCCCCCTGAATTGGCGGCGACTCACCTTCGAGAAGCGGATTGAACATAAAATCCTCCCTCTCCCTTTATCCCGGAAGAATGGGGAGATGTGAAAGGGCGGTGGATCGCCCTCAGGCGGTCAGGGGGAGCAAAAAGAGCAGAGAAAAGTTAACTGTTTGATATTACTGGGGTATTTCATTTGACTAATTTCTAGGCAATGTGCTAAATTTTTCGAATTTTAAAATACTTACATTCATACAATACTGGGTTATCAACAGACTTTTCCACAATTTTGTGGAAGACTTGCACATGGAGGGGGAAAAGCCGAAAAAGATATTGATGATCCATCAAGGAGGTTTGGGCGATTTCATCCTCTGCCTTCCCGCTTTCGGGTCCATTAGGCGGTATTACCCCGAGGCCCGAATCGAATTGATGGACTATCCCAGGATGCTTCAGCTCGTGGAGAGGCGATACTATGTGGACCAAGGGACGTCCATTGATCAGGCCGGGCTCGGATCCTTTTACCTGAAAGATGGCAGCCTCGGCGGTGCGGTTTCCCGGTATTTCGCCGCCTTCGATCAGGCCTTTCTCTTCCTCCAAGATCGGTGGAGGGTTTTCTCCGATAATATAAGGAAGACCGGGGTTAAGAGGGTTTTTTGCATTTCCCCCTTCCCCGAGCTGGGAGAGGGGATCCATGTCATTGACCACATGCTCTCGTCCCTTTCATCAATGGGGATCCCTGCAGGAGGGAGCATTCCTCGGATCTTCCTTTCAGAGGAAGATAAGCGGTTCGCCGAGGAGTGGTTGAGGCACAGGAGTACCTATGAGGAGGTGCAAGAGGGGGTAGTCGCCCTCCATCCGGGCGGTGGCAGTCGTAACAAGCTCTGGCCCATTGAGAACTTCTTGGATCTAGCCACAAGGATTACCGCTGATTTAGGCCTCAAGACGATTCTCTTAATCGGTCCTGCCGAAAGGGAATATTTGGGGGGCTGGTTGGAACGGATGCGATCCATGAATTCCATGTGGGCCGAGCATCTCCCCTTGATCCACGTTGCCTCGCTCTTGGAAAGGTGTCGATGTTACATGGGAAACGATTCTGGGATAACGCATTTGGCTGCCGCCGTCGGGATTCCGACCATTGCGCTGTTTGGCCCCACGGACCCGGAAATCTGGGGGCCTCGGGGGGAAAGGGTGGCTATCTTGAGGAAGAACCCAGGCTGCTCCCCCTGTAGCGAGGAGGAGCTGGACCGGTGCAATCAACGGAGGTGCCTTGAGCTCATTGAGGTAGAAGAGGTGATGGAGAGGGCGAGGAGGTTGATGTGTGGAAGAGGTGAATAACTCCTTGGATTTATTCCTTTTTGACGATTCCACTCATTCAGGGCGGGAATCCCCTGTAACCTCGAGACCAAAAGGGTTAGGCGCTTTTCTTTGTCCGTTATGTGTGATATAGTTGGCGAGGGGTTTAGAGCAAGACCAAAAGGAAAGGGGGAAGATCGATGGAAGAGAAGAAGGTGGGGGAGGTAATCAAGTTTTTTGGAAAGATCGGTGTTGCGGCGATTAAGCTCACGGACGATAGCTTGAGGGTGGGAGATACCATCCACATCAAGGGCCACACAACGGATCTCACCCAGCAGGTCGGGTCCATGCAAATCGAAAACCAGAACGTACAGGAAGCGGGTCCTGGTGCGGATATCGGGGTGAAGGTCGGGGACCGCGTCCGCGAAAACGATGTAGTCTATAAGGTGATTGAGTAAGGGAAATGATGCCGGCTATTCCGAGCATCAAGGGCGCGAAGGAGAGGTGTCTTCGTTGCGGGAGGGAGTCAAGGGAGATATCCGAGGCCCTGCAGCTTTGCCTCCATTGCATTCGAAACCACTTCGATGATGTGGTTCCGCAGCTCGAAGAAGCGCACGGGATTGCCAGGAGCTCCTTTGGCCTGCCCTTGAATCCCCCTCGAGACCCCAACGGGGTCTCCTGCGGGATCTGTTCCAATGAATGTCGGATTCCCGATGGGGGGCAAGGATACTGTGGAGTGAGGAGCAATCGAGGAGGGGTTCTGGAGGGGGTTACCTCGGAGAAGGGGAACCTGGGATGGTATTATGATAGCCTTCCAACCAACTGTGTGGCTGATTGGGTGTGTCCTGGAGGATCTGCCTCGGGATATCCACGCTTCTCCTATGCCAAGGGCGGCGAATACGGGTACAAGAATTTGGCCGTCTTCTATCAAGCCTGTTCCTTCGACTGCCTCTTCTGCCAGAATTGGAGTTTCAGACAGAGGATTCACCAGGGGGAGAGGATCAGCGCCCACAAACTGGCCCAATGTGTCGATGATCAAACAAGCTGTATCTGTTTCTTTGGAGGGGATCCCACCCCTCAACTTCCCCACTCCCTTATGACATCCCAAATCGCTTTAGAACGGTGTCGGGGCCGAGTCTTGAGGATCTGCTGGGAGACCAATGGGTCCATGAACCGATCCCTTCTGAAGCGGATGGCCGAGATAGCTTTTAAATCGGGGGGATGTATAAAATTTGATCTCAAGGCATGGAGCGAACCAGTGCATTTCGCCCTTTGCGGAGTGAGTAATAAGAGGACTTTAGAGAACTTCAAGTATTTGGGCCGATGGGTGGCAAGGAGACCGGATCCGCCATTTTTGATCGCAAGTACGTTGCTGGTTCCAGGATATATCGACGAGGATGAAATAAGGGGAATTTCCAGGTTGATCGCCTCCGTGAACCCCGAGATTCCTTACACCCTCCTGGCCTTCTACCCTCAATTCTATCTCGGCGACCTGCCAACCACCGCTCGATCCGGTGCCCTGAGGTTTAAGGAGATTGCGGAGGAAGCAGGATTGAAGCGAGTAAGGATCGGGAATGCCCATCTGCTCATATAAAGGGTCTCCTGGGAGGGAAAGCTTTTGATCGACTTGGGGAATAGACCATGAGAACGGGTACAGCCCACCTTCCCCTCCATCACGGGAGGGCACCGGCTTGGCTCTTCCATCGGATGAAGGAGCTAGCTCGGGAGATAAGCCTCGTAATCATTGATCAATTCGGTCCCTTGGAGATATTGAGGAGGCTCTCTGATCCCTTCTGGTTTCAATCCTTCGGTTGTGTATTGGGATTCGATTGGCATAGCAGCGGCTTAACCACCACCCTCTGTGGAGCGCTCAAGGAAGGGCTGCGGGGGACGGAAAGGGATTCCGGTCTCTTCATCGCCGGGGGGAAGGGAAAGGTATCGAGGAGGACACCTATCGAAATCGAGGAGTTTTGTGATCGGTTTTCCACAGAGGCAAAGGGTCTCGTTTACGCGAGCAAGATGACGGCCAAAGTCGATAGTGCAGCTCTTCAAGACGGCTATCAGCTCTACCACCATACCTTTTTCTTTACCAAAGCAGGATCATGGTCTGTTGTGCAGCAGGGAATGAACGAACACACAGGTTACGCCCGTCGATACCATTGGATGGGCCATGGATTGGATAGCTTCGTATGTGAACCCCACTCCGCAGTCTGCTGCGACCACCGGGGGGAAGTCCTCAACATGGTCGCCAGGGAAAGTGAGGAAGTTAGGCAGACAACAACCCTGATCGCCTCGGAGCATCCCGGACGGATTAGTTCGGAGATTCAAACGCTTCGGAACCTGGAACTTCCACGGGGGCATGGGGTCATTCTGGGGTCCCGTGGGGCGAGATGGCTGATGAGGGTCTTGGAGAGCACCCATGAACATCAGCCGGCGGATTTCGAGGCCCTCCTGGCAACTCGGGGGGTTGGTGCGAAGACCATCAGGGCCCTTGCCCTCATCTCAGAACTGATCTATGGGGTCGACCCCAGCTTTCGAGATCCCGTGAAATTTAGCTTTGCTCACGGTGGAAAAGATGGGCACCCCTATCCTGTAGATAGGGAGAATTATGATCTATCCATCGAGGTTCTCCGCCAAGCGCTCTTGGCTGCCAAGATCGGCCGAGGGGAGAAGTTGAAGGCGATGGAGAGATTGGCTTTCCTCGAAAGCCGGGAAACGGAATCGAAGGAGTAGATATGCGGTTCATCGCAGATCTTCACATCCACTCCAGGTACAGCCGGGCCACCAGCCGCGATATGGAGTTAGAGAGCCTGGCCATTTGGGGGAAGAAGAAGGGAATTACCCTTCTGGGGACTGGGGACTTCACTCATCCCACGTATTTTGCGGAAATGAGGTCAAAATTAGAGCCGTTCAATGAAGGGATCTATGTGCTCAAGCGGGGGGAGAGGGAAACGAAGTTCATGCTCACGACCGAGGTGAGCAACATTTTCACCCAGGGGGGGAAGGTGAGGAAGGTCCATACCCTCATCTTCGCGCCCAATTTATCGGCCGTTGAAGGGATTAACGATAAGTTGAGGAGTTTGGGGAAGCTAGGCTCAGATGGTAGGCCCATATTTGGTTTTTCGGCCAAGGAGTTTCTTTGGGGCCAATTCCGGGTTCGATTCCCTGGAGGAATGCTTTGAGGAAGAGGTCAAGCATATTTTCGCCATCGAGACGGGGCTCTCCTCGGATCCAGAGATGAACTGGAGATTATCGGCGTTGGATAATGTTACCCTGATCTCCAACTCCGATGCCCACTCTCTGAACCGATTGGGCAGGGAGGCCAATGTCTTCGATTGCCCTTTGGATTACCGGGAGATCGTTCAGACCATCAGGGATAAGGACCCGAGGAAATTTCTTTTCAGTATCGAATTCTTTCCTGAAGAGGGAAAGTATCACTTCGATGGACATCGCAATTGTGCGGTGATCTTTTCCCCTGTCCAAACCAAAGCCAATGACTATCTCTGTCCAGTCTGTAAGAAGAGGCTAACCGTAGGGGTGATGCATCGGGTAGAAGAAATGGCCGACCGGCCAGCGGGTTTTATCCCCGGCAACAGCATCCCTTCTATCCACCTGGTTCCCCTTGAAGAGATCATCGCGGAAAGCCTGGGCGTTGGGGTTGGAACCAAGGCGGTGGAAGGCGAATATGAACGATTGATTGGGATGGGAAGTTCTGAGTTGGCCGTTCTCTTGGATCTGCCGCCAGAAGAATTGAAGCGCTTCACTTCCCCGAGGCTCCTCGAAGGGATCATTCGGATGAGGCAAGGAAAACTACACTTCGTTCCGGGCCACGACGGGGTTTACGGAAAGATCAACATCTTTTCCCCGGATGGGAGAAGAGAAGCAGAGGGATCTGAGCAGCAGATGAGTCTCTTCTAATATGGTGAGTTCCGAAGGATGATGCGGGGAGGCGGACGTAGAGATGGCAATCAAGGCAGGTTGTTGCGGCTTTCCCATGGCCAGGCGAAGGTACTTTGAACAATTCTCCACGGTTGAAATCCAACAGACCTTCTATCGGCTTACCGCCCCTTCAACGGCTCATAAATGGCGGGAGGAGGCTCCGGAGGGCTTCGGATGTACGGCCCCAAGTATGGCAGCTCATCGCTCACGAGCCTACCAGCCCAACCTCTCGTCGGTTCAAAAAGGGCATTCCCGAGCATAAGAGGAAGAATTACGGATCCTTCAAACCTACCTATGAAGTCTTTGAGGCCTTCGAGGCCACCAAGCAATTCTGCAGGAACCTTGGGACCGAAAAGATCATCTTTCAGTGCCCTCCCAGTTTCGGAATGACATCGGAACATATGAACAATATCGTGAATTTTTTTGGGCAGATCGATAGGAAGGATTTTACCTTTATCTGGGAGCCCAGGGGAAACTGGGACAGGGAGGAGATCCGCGCGATATGCGACGAGGTGGGGCTGGTGCATTGTGTTGATCCTCTTCGGGAGGCATCCGTATCGGGAGAAGTTCGCTATTTCCGCCCCCACGGATTGAGGAGATACCGCTATCGGTATACCGACGAAGACCTCCTTGAGCTGAAGGAGAGGTCATCTAAAGGAAAGGCCAGCTATTTCATGTTTGACAACATCTCCATGATGGAGGATGCCCATCGATTCGAGGGGTTGGTGCGAAGTGGATGCTGAGACGGTCGTGAGAAACGGGGAAATCCCAGGCGATTGGATGGATCTGGTCGAAGCCATCCATCGGAAGAAAGGTAGTGCCTTGATCTTAGGGGCATCGGACACGGGAAAGAGCACCCTGGCTCATCTCCTGGTTGTGAAATTGTGCCAGAAGGGGAACGTAGTTGCCCTCGTCGATGGAGATATCGGGCAATCGGTTTTGGGCGTCCCCACCACCATCGGACTGGCGCTGTTCGACTCGGCACCGAAACAACTGGAGAATATTCAGATGATAGCCTCTTATTTTGTGGGTTCGATATCTCCCAGGGGGCATATGTTGGAGATGTTGGTGGGGATCAAGAGAATTGCAGACAGGGCTTCCCAACTCGATCCTGGGATTATTGTCATCGATACCACGGGTTTCGTGAGTGGTGAAACCGCTTGGGAACTCAAATTTCAAAAGGTTGACCTGTTGAAACCAGCTCACCTTATTGGGCTTCAGAGGAGAAGGGAGATAGAGGACTTCCTCAGACCCCATCAGTTCCGACTGGGTATGGCTATTCATCGTTTGAGGATCCCTGAGAAGGTCAGGATAAAATCACCGGAATTGAGGAGGTCCAACCGATCGAGGAAATTCGCTGCCTATTTCCAAGAGGTGAAGCTGTATGAGAAGAGCTTGGATGGGTTAAAAGTGGTTAGCCCCTTCAAGGTTCGTTATCGGGGAAAAGGCCTCAAAGGAGTATTGATCGGGCTCAACGACGAAGCAAACTTCAACCTTGGACTGGGAATCTTGGAGAACTTGGATGTTCATAGAGGTACCATCTCCTTTGTGGCGCCAGAACTGGATCCCACCAGGATTCGCATTATCCGCATCGGCTCCCTCGAGGTGGACCTATTTGGAAACGACAAAACCCATCATCATTGACGGCTTCGTAAAAAGTCCATCTGCGGCGTTGTACCTCATCTTTAGTCACTGCGGCGTACTGGTAAGTGCGCCTCATTCCTAAAGATTTGCGCGCCTTGCATCTGGAGCTTTTTACTGTGCCGTCTGATTTATGACTTTTTACGAGACCATCATCCCTGAGGCCCCATCACCTTAGCCCTGCAGCATGTGACAAAATCCGGAAATCCCCGGGGCATTTCCTATGGTGGACAGCCCTTTGATTTTAACCATTAAGGAGATTGAATGTAAATCCATTCTGAATCGTTCCGGCTTGGCCGATTATGCCGTGAACCCATATGTGGGATGTGAACACGGATGTCGTTACTGTTACGGGCGATTTATGATGAGATATGCCAAGCATCGGGAACCATGGGGCTGTTTTGTGGATGTAAAGGTGAACGCCCCTCGGGTTCTGATGAAACAGGTGAAACGATCCCGGGTGGGAAGGGTTTTTGTCAGCTCCGTGTGCGATGGCTGGCAGCCCTTGGAGAAAGATTACGGAATTACCAGGGCTTGCGTTGAAATCCTCTTGGAAAACGGCTTTCCCATCACTATTCTGACTAAAAGTGCCCTGGCATCCAGGGATTTGGACCTCATTCAGGGGAGGCGGGACGTGGAACTGGGCGCGACCCTAGCCGCCCTTGATGAGGGGGTGCGGAGGATCTTCGAACCGAGGGGATCGTCTGGTCAGGAAAGACTTTCCCTTCTCAAGCAGGCCAAGGAAAAGGGCATTACCACCTATGCCTTCTTGGGCCCCATCATGCCTTACCTCTTTGATACCGAGGAGAATTTACGGAGGCTTCTCGGAGCCTTCCGGGATGTTGGGGTGGATTGGATCTACCTGGACCTTCTTAACCCCAGACCCGGCGTATGGGCCTCCCTCTCCGCCATCCTGAGAGATCATTATCCGCATCTGGTCCCTCGCTACAGGGAGATCTTGTTTAACCCATGGAAAAGGAGTCAGTACGGACTCCGGCTCAGGGAGAGGATCGAGAAACTGGGTCGACTGTATCGTTTGGAGAAGAGGCTCCAATTTCTCTGGTAGCGGAGGGGAAGGTCATGGGGTGCATACAGGGACAGGCGATATCAGGAAAGAAGATCTATAGCATCGGCACCAGCACGCGGACCTTGGATGAGTTTATCTCCCTGCTCCGTACCTATGGGATTGAGACCGTTGCAGACGTGCGGAGTTTCCCCACCAGTCGGTTCGAACATTTCAGGAAGGATAGATTTGAAAAAAGCCTGGGGGAAAGCGGATTTCGCTATGTTTATCTCGGTACTGAATTGGGCGGTTACCGAAGGGACGGGTATGAAGAACACCGATCCACGCCCACCTACAGGGAGGGGTTGTCCAGGCTGGCCGAAATCGGAAGCTCGTCCCTAACGACGATTGTCTGCGCTGAGAAATTGCCCTGGAGATGCCATAGGAGGTGGATCGGGGAGAGCCTGATGTGGGCGGGGTGGGAGGTTATCCATATCATCAATGAGAAGAGGACGTGGAAATCGGGAAATGTGAGTTGAAAATAGCTTGACATTGTTATTTTTTGGTAATAAATGAATACTCGTTCAAAAAATGAACGGAGATTTCAAAATGAAGGAGAATATCAGCCGTAAGGAGAGGGAGTTTTTGACCCGAAGGGCCGATATCCTTTCGGCTGCGGAAAAGGTTTTCGCGGCCAGGGGATTCTACGGTTCTACCATGGATGAGATTGCCAAGCGGGCGGAGTTTGGCACCGGGAGCCTCTACAAGTATTTTCGGGGGAAGAAGGACCTCTATTTTTCCCTCATCGATGAGAAGGTTGCGGAGATAACGCGGTTAGTGAGGGCCGAACTGGACAAGGATCTTCCCCCCCTTGAAAGGATCGCATCGGCCCTCGACCTCCAGCTCGCCTTTATCCAGAGGAACAGGGATTTCTTCAAGATTTACATTTCCGAGCGGAACCGTTTCGAATGGACCATAAAGGATGATTTGGGAAAGGGGGTTCATGAGAAGTTTATGACCTACATCGATTGGCTGGAAGGGGTTATGCGCCAGGGCATTGAAGAGGGGCGACTCAAGGAGATGGATCCAAGGGACATGGCCCACGGGTTTGTGGGAATTGTGAATTCATTCGTCTTCGAGTGGCTCATGAGCCCGAGGGCGTATTCCTTGGTTTCAAAGGGACCCACGATCATGAACATCTTCTTTGGGGGTGTTCGAGGTTCGAAGGAGAGGAGGTAACGTCATGGTGAGGAGGATCATGGTCATTTACCTATTTTTCTCGATGCTGGGTGGATCTGCCGTGGGAGGGGAAAAGACTGGGGTTTTCACCTTGAAAGAGGCGGTGGAGATGGCCCTGGAGAGGAGTGCCGCTATACATTCCGCCCGGGAGGGCGCGAAGGGAGCCGACTATTTGAGGAAGGCCGCTTTTGCCGATTTTTTCCCAACGCTTCGTACCGAGTATGACTACACCCGCCTGGATGAAGCCCCGTTCATTCGATTTGGGGGGGGAGTAAAAAGGACGATTGGTACACAGGACAACTACAGTTGGACGACTGTTGTTGATCAACCTCTTTTCAGAGGAGGCACGCTCTACTGGTCCTACCGATTGGCCCAACTCGGACTCGACCTGTCCAAGGTCTTCTTGGAGCTCGTCAAACAGGATTTAGTCCTCCAGGTAAAGGAGGCCTATTTCACTATCCTCAAGGCCGAGAAGATACGGCAAGTCGCCGTGCAGGCGGTTCAACAACTGGAATCCCAACTGAAGGTTTCAAGGGCCTTTTATGATGTGGGCGTCATCCCCAAAAATGACCTGCTGCAGACTCAGGTGCAAATGGCCCAGGTAAGGCAAAACCTGACTAGCGCGGAAGTGGAGTTAGCCATCGTAAAGGCCTCCTTCAACACCCTCTTGAGGAGGGAAGTGGGAAGGGAGGTGAGGATAGAGGACATCTTGACGTATCGTCCCATGGAGGTCCCCTTTGAGGAATGTGTGGAGAAGGCCCGAAAGACCCGTCCCGAACTGAGGGAGACGGAGCTCAACGTGAAGAGCGCGGAGAAGGAGGTTCAGCTTGCCAGAAGTGAATATTTCCCCACCCTCGGCTTGTCGTTCAATTACGAAAGGGTTGGAGATAATCCAGGGGTTTCGGGCAGTCAATTTGAGGATGAGGATAGCTGGAATATCATGGCCACCGCTCGATGGACCTTTTGGCAATGGGGGAAGAAGAGGCAGTTGGTGCGGGAGAAAGAGACGAAGCTGGTCCAGGCAGATGATGCGAGGGTTCAAGTTGAGGATAATATCTCCCTGGAGGTAAGGGATGCTTACCTAAGGTTGAGGGAAGCCCGGGATAAGATCGGTGTAGCCGAGGTGGCCATCGAGCAAGCCGAGGAGAACTTTAGGATGAACCAGGAGAGGTTTAAAGAACAGGTGGCTACCTCCACCGATGTCTTGGATGCCCAGACCTTACTCACCCAGGCCAGGACCAACTACTTTAATGCCCTGAGCGATTATAATATCGCCTGGGCCAGATTGGATCGTTCCATGGGAATAGTCACATACTAGAATATGATTTGATCTTCTTTTAAAATTTTGAGTTCGGCATTTTATTTTATCGAAATTCCGGAAATAGATAAATAAGTGGCCGGGATTTCATGTGTCAAAATATCGAAAAATAGTACAATGCTAATAATTTGGCATAAATCCTGCTAATGTTTGATCTATGGCGGGTTTCCCCCATGCTGCTTTCCCCCTCTTGGCAAGGTACTCTTGAAGTCAGTTGCCCTGTATGGTGTTGACACTCCCTATGAGGTATGGTAAAAACCATAGAGAGGTGATGGATAGGCGCAGGAAAAAAAGGGTTTGTCCTTTTCACCCATATTCTTTACTTCTCGGGCTCCTTCTCCTCACGATCAGCTTCATTCTACCCGGTATTGATTCCCCTTGTTATGGGGGGATATACCGGTACATTGACGAGAATGGAGATTATCATTTTAGCAACTGTCCGAAGGACCCAAGGTTTCAACTCTACATTCGAGAGGAGGGAGATTCGGCATCCGTCCCCATCGATCCAGATCAATACGATCCCATGATCGAGGAATTTTCCGAGAAGTATGGCGTCGACTCCGCCCTGGTCAAGGCCGTTATCCGGGCCGAATCGGGATTCAACTCCTATGCAATATCCCGTAAAGGCGCCAAGGGGCTTATGCAGTTGATGCCAAAAACGGCCGCCCAGTGGAATGTGGCGGATGTGTTCAACCCGAGGCAAAATATCGAAGGCGGCGTGAGGCACTTGAAGCATCTTCTCGAAACCTTTGGAAACAACTTAACACTTTCCATAGCAGCGTATAATGCCGGAAAGGACACCGTAATTCGAAATCATTCAATTCCTCCCTACGATGAGACCCGAAACTTTGTAAGCGAAGTCCTTCGATATTATGAAAGTTATAAGCATTAAGCCGGATACCTTTCGGAAAGAAGAGCCGGGAAGGCCTGAAAAGAGGGTGATTTGGAACCTTCCTAATGCGCTCACCATCCTGCGCATCCTGGCTATTCCCCTTATCGTTCTTTTGCTCTTTTACCCTGGAAAGATAGCCAGTTTCGTTGCATCCATCATTTTTCTCTTTGCAGCCATTACCGATGGATTGGATGGATATATCGCCCGGCGGCAGAATATCGTCACTACACTGGGGAAATTCCTTGATCCCATGGCGGATAAGTTGTTGGTTATAACATCCCTCATCATGCTCATTCATCTCGGGAGGGTCCCGGCATGGATTGTAGCGATCATTGCGGGAAGGGAGATAGCGGTAACGGGATTGAGGGCCATCGCCATCAACGAGGGTATCGTCATATCAGCCAGCCAATTGGGGAAGTATAAAACCCTGCTCCAGGTCATAGCTACGACAACGTTGATCTGCCACTACCCCTACTATTCCATCGATTTGCATAATGTCGGGATGATCTTTCTGTGGGCGGCCTTAGTCCTGACCGTGTGGTCTGGTCTGGACTATTTCAGGGGATTCTTCCGACAGTGGGGTGAGATTCCCGCAATGGTTGACAAGAAATAGGAGATAGTTTAATTTTTAATAACGCGGCGGGAATAGCTCAGTTGGTAGAGCACAACCTTGCCAAGGTTGGGGTCGCGGGTTCAAGCGGCGTAGCCAAGTGGGAAGGCGACGGTCTGCAAAACCGTTATTCCCCGGTTCAAATCCGGGCGCCGCCTCCAATGATTTCAAGGGGTTAGGCGGTTTTTCCTACCCCCTTTTTAATTTTGGTTGCGGTTGTCCTTCCCAATTTCGTTGATTTGTGTTTGAAACATGGGATAATTTGGATCCGGGCTGGATTGTTGGATTCGTCTTGCTTGATTTTAGTGGCTTTTCAAAATTGGGTGATAAGGTGAAGGGCTGCCTGCTCCAACCGCTCCTGAAAGGTCTTTCGCTCACACTTTCTGCTTATTTGGGCTAATTGGAAAAGGGCCTCACGTTCCCCTTGGGGAAGCCATCGGTAGGCTTCTTTCCACCGATTCCTGAGGGCCTGAACCTCTTCGATTCCGAATCAAAGTCATCGGTCTTGGAACACCTTACAACCGAAACCACCATCTTTTCTTCTCCCCGCCTGTGATCTATAAGGTTTATGATAAAAAATCGCCCAGGATCGGATCAAGGCCCGGGGAATTGAACCAACCAGAAGTAAGCGATAAAGCTTAGGCTTAACTAATTCTACCCTTTGTGATGATAAACCTCCCAGCCGAGATATTTACCGAACGCTTCTTCCAACGCATCCGCCGCCTGGCTCGGGTTCATCGCAACATGGTGTTCAAAACCGTTATCGCATATATGGGCAAGGAGCTTTTGGAATCCAGGGACCCGGATAACTCCGTAACCGCCGAAGGTGTTGACCGGGTCATCGGTTATTTCTCCCTCGCCTAGGTAAACCTGAATGGTCCCTAGCCAATCCCGCGTAGAGACCCGGCAGTAGGTTACCGGGGTGGATTTGATCCTTCCGACAACGGTTCCGTAGGCATTTTCCTTGCCAACCGCACCGGCAATGATTTCCTGAAAGTCCATGACCCCTTTCCCATCGAACAGGTGCTGGGGTAGGTTACTGCAGTGAAACACGACGGCTTTATCCGGCTCATCTCCATAGTTGTTGTTCCAATCAAGCAGGGCACTTGGTTTGCCCGATGCGAGAACCATTGCATACATGCCGATCAGCCCGGTAATATCTGTCTCACAGGCGCTGGGTTTGAGGCTGTTGCTGAGCATACTCATCACTGTACAGGGTACAATACCAAAGTACTCTTCCATGGAAGTCCAGCATTGGATGGCCGTCCCGAACAACTCCTTTTCCTCTATAAACCGGTCAATGACATCGGCAAACTTGGCCATTTTGAGAAGGGCATCTGCGGCAATCCCCTCCGTTTTGATATAGTCCTTGATCGCTTTCAGTTTGGCCCTAACCCGGGAGTCCGTATCAGCCAGCTTCGAGGCCTGCCCGAAGATTTCCGAGAGATCTATTGTCTCAACCGAAATCCCCGCTTCCTCGAGGAGCTTCTCGCTGTAACGAACGGTGACGAACGCAGCAGGTCGGGTGCCTACCTGGCCGAATCGGGCGTGGCGCAAGCCTTTCACTACCCGACAGATACTTCCGAACCAGCGCAGATCATCCCGGAAGGCCTCAGATTCAGGATCCATGGTGTGGCTTCTGGTCAGGCTGAATGGAATGCCATACTGGTTCATGTTGTTGCAGACCGATATCTTCCCGCAGAAGCTGTCGCGGCGGCTGGAGATACTCATCCGGTTGAGATCATCCGGGAAGGCATGCACCAGGACAGGGACATCCAGATCGGACATACGGATGGAATCCGCAACACCCCGTTCATCTCCGAAATTGGGGAGTGTAATCAGAATGCCGTCTATTTCATCCCTGTATTGTTTAAACAAGGCAGCGCATTTCTTGGCATCCTGGAAGGTTTCTACGGACCCATAGGAGGTATCCTCGGGACGGAGCCCTATTGCCTTGAAGCCATCTTCTTCCAGGATCTTGAGGATGGTCTGGCGTCCTCCTTCACAGAGTTCAGATGGGAAAAAACCGCGGTTACCGACAATCACACCAAGTGTTGTCATGGCTATTCCTCCTTAATATTTTTGGGCTGACTCAGAGAGATCCTTTTATCTCTTTATTAAAGTCTTTAGAAAGTCAAGACAAAAGTACTTGACATAATTTTCAAGTCTGTTACGATGCTGCCTGTAAAATGTAACCAATCAGTGTTGCGCACGTCAAATTACATAGAACAAATCCAGTATAAGGTTAAGTCTTAATTCATTCCTTGGCCGAGAATTGAATCGATAAAGCTGCTAACAAGAAGTTTAGCACGCATCTTGCCAAATAATTTTCCATAGAAATTATGTGAAGAGGATAACTGGTGGCTGCAGAAAATCAATATGAGTATGCAGTACGTATGAAGGATATTGAAAAATATTTTGGTAACGTAATGGCCCTTAAAAGGGTAAACTTTGAAGTTGGCGCAAATGAGGTGGTTGGATTGATCGGAGATAACGGAGCCGGTAAATCGACGCTAATTAAGATTATAACAGGCGTTTTCCCTCCAACAAAGGGAGAAATGTATATTCGGGACGAGAAAATATCTTTTAAGGATTATGGCGTAAAGCAAGCGCACAAGTGGGGGATAGAAACGGTATATCAGGACAAATCATTGGGAGAAAAACAAGAACTATGGAGAAATTTTTTTATTGGCAGACAAATTACCAATCGCCTTGGGTTTATCAAGGTACGAGAGGAAAAGGAAATTGCCCAGAAGATAATGCTCGATACGATTGGTTTTCGTGGAGTTGGCATTACAGTTGATTCCAAGGTGAACAAATTATCAGGTGGTGAAAGACAAGGAGTTGCAATTGGGAGGGCGATGTACTTTGACGCAGACCTGATAGTGCTGGATGAACCGACCGCAGCTCTATCGCTCAAAGAAGTTCAAAAGGTTTTGAATTTTGTCAGGAAGATAAAGGAGGGGAGAAAGGCCTGTGTGTATATTTCACACAACATATCAGACGTGTATGAAATATCGGATAGTTTTGTAGTCCTAGATCGAGGGGAGGTTGTTGCAAATTTTAAGAGAGATGAAATCTCGCTGAAGGGACTTGATGAGTTCTTGCTTAAGTATGCACATGGAGAAAAATGGGCCAAGGGTCGATGAAGACAGTAAGAGCTATTAAAACCGGTGTAGGGAGAATCGAAGGGCTGCCAATAATGATGGTTTATTTTGTTCTGATGGGTTTATTTATTATGGCAGCACCAAGGGTGTTCACCGGCTATAGAATTTATATGTCCTTTCTGCAAACAGTTCCTCCACAGCTTGTTCTGGCACTGGGGCTTACACTCGTTATTACTGCGGGAGAAATCGATTTAAGCTTTTCGGCGGTAATTGCTTTTTCCGGTTTTGTTTTTTCCTATATTTTTCTCACCTTCGGGACCCCTTGGATAGCTTTTTTTCTCGCCCTTGCATCAGGAGCATTAGTGGGTTTTATCAATGGATTACTCATAGCAAAAATCGGTGTTCCATCAATAATGTGTACCCTGGCATCCCAGTTTTTCTGGAATGGCCTTACCATATTGTTATGTGGTGGTCTTTCTTGGAACATAAAGGCAATCAAATCTCACTTTATCCATCCACTGTTTGTTGGAAGAATAGGAGGTTTAGTACCGGCTCAAAGCCTGTGGTCACTTGGACTTGCAGTACTTCTATGGTTTATCCTCAACAGGCATAAGTTCGGTGAATCAATATTGTTTATTGGCGACAATCCCGATGTAGCACGAGTTATGGGAGTAAACGTTGAGACCACAAAGATAAAACTGTTTACCTTAAATGGACTGATTGCGGGCTTTGCCGCTGTTCTCTTAACACTTGAAATGATCAATTTCTGGACCACGCAGGGAGCTGGATTTCTCTTACCTGTAATGGCTGCGGTCTTTATCGGTGGCACATCGATCGCCGGAGGGCAGGGCTCGATCGTGGGATCCTTTTTTGGTGCCTATATAATAGGCTCCCTGGAAGCAGGGGTGGTTGCGTCAGGAATTGGAGGATACTGGACTCGATTAGTCAGTGGTCTCGTAATGGGAGCTTCTGTCACTCTGAACGTAGTTTTAGGTAAAACCAAAGAGAAAAGGTTTATCGAAAAGCTTCGAAGTTCTGTTTTTGTTAAGGGTTTCTTCAAGCAGGAGAAGCAATACGTGCACAATTAGGCCCGCATAAGTATCTTAAACAAGGAGGTGTCAAAATGGAAAAGGTTTTTAAAAGGATGATTGTAGTTGGAGCCATGGGCCTTCTCCTCGTTGCGGCAAGTTCCACCGTGGTTGCAGCCGCAGAAGGGGGGAAAATTACCATCTATATGCAAATGGGAGGTACAGAAGGAGGCCCTGCAACACTTGCCCGTACCAATGGGGCCAAGGCTGCAGCAGCCCATCTTGGCGTAAAACTGATCGAACAGTATTCAGCATGGCAACCCGAGAAGATGATCACCCAGTGCAAGGAAGCCCTCGCGGCAAATCCTGATGGCGTTGTTATCATGGGTCATCCGGGGGAAGGTGCGTTTGAATCCCTCATTGAAGAGGCAATCAAAAGGGGGATCATCGTGACAAGCGGGAACAACCCGCTTCCCAATCTAGAGGCAAAGTACAAGGATAACGGATTTGGATATGCTGGGGCTGAGCTGTATGCTGGTGGTTACCTGACCGGCCAGGCGATGGTGAAACAGGGGCTTAAAACTGGTGACAAGGCCCTGGTATATGGACTGTTCCATCAAGAAGGAAGGCGCAAGAGTCCACAGGGAGTTTACGATGCGCTTACAAAAGCAGGATTGACTGTTGAAAAACTCGACATATCCTCAGAAGTGGACACAGAACCATCCATGAGTATTCCTATTCTCACGGCGTACCTGGAAAGCAATCCTGATGTCAAAGCCATTGGGACACAGCACGGAAACGTAACGTCAAATATGATGAAGGTGTTACAGGCAGCAGGGAAAAAACCAGGGGAAATCATTGTTGGCGGAATTGATCTCTCACCCGCGACCATTGAAGGCATTGAAAAGGAATATGTAAGCGCTTCCTTCGATCAGGTACTCTACTTACAGGGATACTTACCCGTTCTTCAAGTGTGGCTGACCAAAAACTACAAAATTCCTGGTCTTCACATTAATACTGGTGTTGGCTGCGTGACTACCCAGAACATTCGTGAACTGAAACCATTAATTGAAAAAGGAATCAGGTAATCTTTGCATAAGTTACTACCTCTCCACGTAAGGGGGGGTAGTCTTAGCGGATCAATATTCCTGCAATTCAGACTACTTCTACACCATTTGTCGCACGGCAAATGTAGGTATTGGATCTGTTTCCCGTGGCACGTTCATAGTCAGCAGCGACCGTCTTCGCAAAAGCATCTGCCTTGTCTACCTGCACCAGAGCCACGGCACAGCCGCCAAAACCGGCCCCGGTCAGGCGAGCGCCATAACAGCCATTGGTGCGGCGTGCATACTCCACCATGGTATTTAAGGCCTCGCTTGAGACCTCAAAATCATCCCTGAGGCTCTGGTGACTGGCGTTCATCAACCGGCCGAGTTTCACAGCATCCCCTTCGCGCATGCTATGGCTCGCCTGCAGCGTGCGTTCATTTTCAGTGATCACATGCCGTGCGCGTCGGCAGGTTAGTGCATCCAGCTCATCTGCCCGGGCCTCAAAGTCTGCCAGGCTAACATCGCGCAGCGCTGGGACACCAAAAAACCGGGCAGCGGCTTCACACTGTGTCCGGCGCTCGTTGTAAGCAGAATCCACAAGTCCCCGGCGCGTGGTCGTATCCAGAACTACCGCGACAGTACCGGGGGGCAGAGGCACAAGCTGCGTTTCCAGTGAACGGCAGTCAATCAGGAGCGCGTGTCCCGTCTTGGCCGCTGCGGAAATCATTTGATCCATGATGCCGCAATTAACCCCCACCCACTTATTCTCCGCACGCTGTCCCAATTTCGCCATAGCCACCGCGTCCCAGGGCAGCTGCGAGATCAAGGTAATGGCCCGGACTGTGGCCATTTCCAGCGCCGCTGAGGAGGAAAGCCCTGCGCCAATCGGTACATCACCCGCCAAAACACCCTCCCAGGCTTGAAGAGCGTACCCAGCCTCCTGTAGTGCCCAGGTAACACCCTTGAGATACTCGATCCAACCGCCATCTTCGCGACTTGCATCTTTGTCCCTTACCTCCTCAATTGTGAAGGTCCGCGTCTCGTCAAATTCGAGCGAATACACCCTGAGCTCCTGGTCCGGGCGTGGCCGTAGGGCGATCCACACAGCCCGGTCAATCGCCATTGGGAGGACAAAGCCATCGTTGTAATCGGTGTGCTCTCCGATCAGATTGACCCGTCCCGGAGCACGCACGACAGCGGTCGGTTGGGCACCGAAGCGCGAGGCAAATTCCCGAACCACGAGCTCTTTCAAAGACATAGCTTCTCCTCCAGTTTACCTGGCTATCTTCCCTTTATAGTGAAACTCCGGTAAGTCCCGCAACCGTGTCGCGGCCTGTTCAGCGGTCAGGTCTCGCTGGGCTTCGCCCAGCATCTCGTACCCGACCATAAATTTTCTTACCGTGGCCGAGCGCAGCAGGGGAGGGTAGAAATGGGCGTGTAGTTGCCAATGTGGGTAGGCCCTATCATCCGTTGGTGCCCCGTGCCAGCCCATGGAATAGGGAAAAGATATCTCGAAGAGATTATCGTACCTGCAGAGCATGCGCTTAAGGATCTCGGCCAGAGCCATGCGCTCAGCAGGGGTCAAGTCCGGGAGGCGCAGAACGTGACGTCTAGGGAGAAGGAGTGTTTCAAAAGGCCAGATGGCCCAGTAGGGTACCACAGCCAGCCAATACTCGTTGTCGACGACAAGGCGCTCCTGCATTTCTGCCTCCAGATCACAGTAATCAACCAGGAGAGGCAAACTGTGCTCTGAGAAATAGTCACGCTGACGCCCCTCTTCCTTGACTGCCTCATTGGGGAGCGATTTTGATGCCCAGATCTGTCCATGGGGGTGCGGGTTGGAGCAGCCCATGAGCTCTCCCTTATTCTCAAATACCTGCACCCAACAATAGATCTGGCCAAGTTCCTCGATCTGTGATGCCCAGACGTCGACCACCTTACGGGTATCCTCGACTGCCATTTCTGCCAGGGTCAGGTCATGGCGAGGCGAGAAACAGACAACGCGGCAGGTACCCTGCTCCCCTTCGGTTCGCAGGAGATGACGGGGAGCAAACGTGTTCTCAGGCGTATCAGGTAGCAGGGCAGGGAAATCATTATCGAAAACAAAGGTGTCAGTATAATTGGGATTTCGAATATTGCCGGTGCGGGAATTTCCCGGGCAGAGATAGCAAGAAGGATCATAAGGGGGTCGTGCATCAGCTACCGACTCTTCTTTCCGGCCCTGCCAGGGCCGCTGAGTGCGATGGGGTGAGACGAGCACCCACTCCCCCGTGAGCGGGTTATAGCGACGATGGGGATGGTGCTTTAGATTCAATTCCATGGTCTTCACGCTTTATCACCATACCCGTCAGGATGAGCATCATGGCATTTGCAGGCCGTCTTTTGGAACTCGAATAACCGATTGTCAAAACAGGGGTCAAGGACGCCGTTCATTAAGGACAGAACACATTTTCAGCAATCAATATTTGCCCGCTCGAACCCTGCCTAAAAGAAAAGCCCCTTTCGCTACTGGGACGGACTTGTTTCGATCCTCGTCGAGTTGGCGATCTATGCCACCCACAAATCATAGACACCATAGTTTTGTGTCCAAGATATCGTGATAAGGTAATGCCATTGTATATAAGAAAGTTTCAAAAAACAAGCAATCCTTCCCCTCTTCCGTGCAGGAAGCTAAATCAAAAATAAAAGGCCATCAACGATCTATCTGGTCCCCTCGAAGGTTTGTCAGATGTCTCCATAACAGTTCGGAGTTTCGACATATCCTCTAAAAAGTAAAAAGCAATAGGGGGGCAGGAGGCTCCAAAATGCTCCTGAATCCAAGGCGGATTCTATATTTGACAAAAACTTATCTACTTAAATGATTTCTGTTTTCAGGTTTGGAATTTATGAAGGCTTACATCTGGAATAAGGTATGTATTGAGTTTGGGTGAATTTGCTTGAGATGGTCAGCATCAGTCCCAAACCGCCAAACTCATGTTCTAAATAATCACGTGTCTACACTCAAAAGTTACATATAATATAATATGTGAAATTTAACAAGGATCTCGGTGTCACTCACCCTTAACGGCCCCCGCAGTAAGGCCCTCAACGAGGAATCTCTGCACGAATGAGAACAGGATAATTGTAGGAACAATGGTTAAGACTGTTGCCGCAGCGACTTGTCCCCATCTTATGAGCAATGATGCTGATAGCCTTTGAAGAATAAGAGGAAGCGTAGCAGTATTCTGACTCTGGTTGACGATAGATATGACGAGGTAATCTCCCCAGGAAACAACAAAACAGTAAAATGCGGCAACCATTATGCCAGGTATAGATACCGGTAAAATTACATAACCCAAAGTTTGAAATATGTTGCAACCATCTATACGGGCAGCCTCATCGAGATCTGCAGGTAAATTATCAAAATAGCCTTTAAGCATCCACACTGAAAACGGGAGCACAAGGATCAACTGGGATAACACTACGCCTAATGTGGTATCTAGGAGACCCATCTTAAAAATGATCAGATAAATAGGAATGATAATTAGAACGAGAGGAAACATCTGTGTTGAAAATATCCCCATAATGTAAAGGTTTTTCCCTCTTAGTCGATATCGACTCAAACCATAGGCCCCGATAACGGAGAATAGGAGAGATACACAGGTAACAAAGAACGCGATCTTAAAGGAATTGAAAAAATAAAGTGGGAAATCTGTAACAGAGAGAATGGTTTTATAGTTTTCTAGCGTAAATTCTCTCAATGGGGTAAGAAACTCTTCACTAAAAATTGCATCACGTTCCCTGAATGAACTATAAGCAATCCAGAGCATGGGTGATATGAAAAAAAACAGCGACACCAGTACTATGAAATATACTGCAAACGATTTCAAAACCTTCCTCTTCTTACTAGTGATCATTTGCTATCGTGCCTGCCTTTCATGTATTCTGATGTAGATTATGAAATATATCATCAATACCACGAGCATTACTGTTCCAATACTGGCTCCATATCCAACGGTATAGCTCCTCCAACATTGTCGATACACGTAGAGGGGAAGAATGTACGTTGCATTGACGGGACCGCCACCAGTTGCTAAAAATACAAATTCAAAGTTGTTAAATGTCCAGAGTACGTGTATTGTAACCATGACAATTACCATATTCCTTATACCTGGCAAGGTCACATGGATAAAGCTCTTCCATGGACCGGCTCCATCAATCTGAGCCGCTTCGTAGTAACTTTGTGGAATCGCCTGCATTGCCGCCAAAAATGCCACTCCATAAAAAGGGATATTTCTCCATAGATGAAGAAGTATGATAAGGGGGAGTGCTGCATTCTTATTTCCAAACCAATAGATGTCAAAACGACCGAGGCCGATTAACTTCAAGAACATGTTGATAAATCCGTATCCTGCCTGTGCCATAAATTGAAACATCACAACCGTTGCAACAACGGGTATTACCCAGGTTGCCATGATAATGCTTCTGAACAACTTTATCCCGGGTAAATCTTGTTTCAGAGCCCATGCTAAGAGTAGACCGAGAACGAACTGGAGTGCAACAGCCGAAGCCGTAATGATAATGGAATGGAAGAGAGATAACCAGAACAAGTTATCCGAGAGCAATCGGTGGTAGTTTTTAAGGCCTGTGAAATGTACTGCCTGCTTCAATATATGCTTGTCAGTGAAAGAAACTCTAATACCTTCAAAGAGGGGGAAAACAGTGAAGAGGCCCATAAAAATCAGTGTGGGAAGGATCAATGTAAAACCGGTGTGCTCTTCCTTCATAATAATCCCAAAAAACTATTTTCTGATTGCTTCGTATAAAGGTTAATGAAAAAGCCTCATTACGAAATCAAAAAAGTAATCCCTAAAGTGGCTCATATGTTCCGCCGAGAAGGTGGGGGCAATGCAAAAAAAATGGGACAAGATCTACATCCTGTCCCATTTCATCATTACGTTGCTTATAGTTCACCAGCCCTATTTAACTCTGTGATTTTATTGTAGAGCCATTTAGCAGCTTCTTTGGGTGTCTTTTCGTCATATATCACATAATTCACTGCCTTCAGGTTTGCTTCACTTATAGGGCCCCAGTTTATAGGCTCCTGAGCAACAGATTGAGGGATCAAATTGGCGAAACCCTGGATCCACCAAGCAATCTCAGATTTTGTAAACACATCCATTTGTAGCGAATCTCTTCTTGCAGGAATTCCACCTGAATCAGCAAGCCATTCTCCCATCTTCTCTTTTGAGCAAATATACTTGATGAGCTCCCATGCAGCCTTCTTATTCTCAGAATATCTGCTCATCATAATCGGCTTAACTTCAAGATAAGTTGCAGGTGTGGCACCTTCAACTACAGGCAGTGCGGCTATGGCCGTTTTATTCTCAAGGATATCTTTTGCTGTCGCACTCTCACTCCTCCTTCCCCAGAGCCATGTGCCCATGGGTGCGATCGCCCATCTCCCGTTCGCATAGCCTGGATCCTCGGTTGGCCACCCGGTTCCTCTCTCATTAGGATCACACGCTGGATAGTCACCCTTGAACAGCTCTCGGTAAAGGGTGAGAATCTTTTCAAATTTCGCCGGGGTCGCATTAAACTTTTTCTCAGTTGGTGTAACAGTAAACATTGGCTTCTTCCCACTCACCTGATAGTACCATGAGATGAACTCCTGCGCAGCCCGCGGGTCTCCAACCTGTGTGCAGACAAAAGCTCCATAGACCTTTTTGTTTGTCGATTTTGTGATTTGTCTCGCAGTTGATACGAACTCATTCCAGGTTTTAGGAACATTTAGGTTATACTGTTGGAACAAGTCTTTTCTATACACGATACCTCGCGCGTTCGTATTGTATGGAATCGCCCAGAGCTTCCCATTTATCTTAAGTGGGTTTATGGTGGCATCAACAAACTGATCCTTGTCAGTCCAGGCATTGAAATAGTCATCAAGTGGTTCAATTAAACCCTTCTCAACATAAACAGCGACATCCTCCAAGAGACCTTCAATAACGTCAGGCCTCCCGCTCTTTGCCTGTAGTAAGAATTTGTCTCTTTGATCAGCATACTTTCCCGGCCCGTAGAAGTTATCCACAACATAATTAGGCAAAGCGGTCTTTGCATCTTCTTCCCACTTCAATACATAGCTTGGTGAAACTTCCTGAGTTACAAAGGGCATGTTCCAAAAGGAGAGTCTGACTTTACCGAAAGAACAGATTGGAAGGGAGAAGATGAGAACTATAGATAAAACTAAGGAAAGATACATTTTAGATTTCATTTTGGCACCCCCTTCAATAATTAATTTATAAGAATGTGTTTCCTAATTACCTCACTTCCTTTCTTCTTGTGTGACAAAGATCCTTATCGAATACGATTTAACTGATATTGGAAATCAATATCCATGACATCCCTGATATCTCCCTCAAGAATTCTTGGGGAATTTCAGCCCTTCCCATCCTCAGAATGAACTAGAGGTGCCAATCACTAATCTGAGGGCCGATACTAGCACGGAGGGGATTGTGTGTCAAGCGAAATTTGCCAGTGGTTATGTGGTTATAAGGCATAGACATACTTCCCAGTTAGAGGTAACAGAAGAGACCGAAGAGATAGAGTCAGGAGGGAAAGTATGTGGGCCGGTGTTAGCAGTCATCCTGTAGATCAGCAGCCACAATATCAGAAAATGGTGGTAACCTGCAACCGATTAACTTCGGACGACAATTCTCAAAGATTCAGATCAAAAACTCCAATGCTCTGGGAGGTATGTGAGAATTAAAAGGACACCTATTTGAAGGAGAACGGCAAAGCCTCTTGTCCAAACCTCCTCCCGTGCATACTCATGCGAGAAGCGCTTCCTCACGCTCTCTAAAATACCGGGTGGTTTGCTCCACTAGGTTGCCGAGAAGTTTCTTGTCCGGTCGACCGTACATTGCAGGATAGGGGTCGCCTCCTGGACCAAGGGGTTCTGGGGTTACATATCTGCCTTTTCGGTTATAGCCGATAAGATACAGCGCCATGATAATGGTATCCAAATCCAATGAACCCTCTCCCAGTGCTCGGCGGTTACTATCGGCCATGTGGAGATTAATCAGCTGTTCTCCGGCATCCAACAAGGCTTCACCGATATGACTCTCCTCAGCCTGCATGTGATAGATATCTCCGTTGATGTGAGCCACTCCCGGGTGGTTTACTGCCTTGATATATTGTTTGGCATCGGCAATCGTATGGATAAAGCTTACTTCCGCTGAGCGAATCGGTTCAACCGCGGCTTTGATGTTATATCTGACAAATAAATCAGCCACAATTCTGAATGTTTCCACGCTCCGCTCGAACTCAGTGTCGTCATAGGGTTGAGGCCGCCCTACCGCACCCGGAACGACGAGTATGTATTCTCCTCCCACCGCAGCAACATATTCGATCTCTCTTTTGAGGTAATCCACTGCTGCCTGCCTCTGAACGGGACGATTACTGGAAAGATCATTGTCCGGTGAAAACATGCCGCAAATTCCAGCAACCTTGATGCTATGATCCCCAAGGATTTTCAGGGTTTCATCAACTTTATAGCCAAGATCTGGTCCATAATGGTTTCCATGTAATTCGATATACTGAAGCCCTGCTTTTTGAAGGCGAGCGGCGGAATCGGTCAATGATTCCAAACCAAATCCCCAGTTACTCCAGGACAGATTCAGTCGTTCCTTTAGTTTTTCTGGGTGATTCTTTTTAAGATTCAAGAACGCGGCTTTGATCTTTTCATTTTTCAGTTCGTAGTTTTGCTTCCGCATCGGCTTCTCTCCTTTGATCTGGGATTAAAAGGTTAAGCCTTGTTTCTTGCAGCGAGTATATCATACTTGTAAAATGCCGCATAGATTAAAAGCGTCGAAGCATGCATGGCATCGTAAGATCAGCAGGCGAGTATGTCATGATTTAATAGTGCGGTGCTGTGGACCGATTTTTTTGATGATTTTATTGAAACCGTTCCAGCACGGCCGGGTTATAAGGAAGCATAAGGGGTTTCACGGATGGTATTGACGAGGGCCCAGAAGTTCTCCATGGGAGTGTCGAGCTGAACATGATGTGTTGGTCCGACGATCAGCCCTCCCCCTTTCCCCAATGTTTTCAGTCGGTCTATCACTTCATTCCGAACATCTTCAGGGGTTCCGAAGGGGAGTGTGTGCTGGATATCAATGGACCCCCAAAAGCAGAGATTTGTGCCGTATTCCCTTTTCAGTCCTTGAGGATTCATGCTCCGTGGCTGAATCGGATTGAGGATGTCCAGTCCGATTTCTATCAGATCAGGGATGATGGGGTAGATACAGCCGTCTGAGTGATAGGCGATCTTTATATCTGGATTGAGTGCTTTAAGGCTGGAAATGAATTCTGCCATTCGCGATTTGAAGAAACGTCGCCAGGTATATGGCGAAATAATCATGCCCTCTTGGGCGCCCATATCATCTCCAATCCAGATCATATCCACACCCATCTGAACCAGTCTTTTAGCTGCTGTGAGATGATAGTGGAATGGTATGTCCAGAATTCTATCCAGTAGATCCGGATTATCGACAAAATCCATAAGGGTCTGTTCCAGACCCCGCAGGGCCCAGGCAGTTTCAAAGATCGTGGTTACGGTCACACCAACGATCCAGTACTCCTCCTTGTACTCTCTGATGACCCTTTCAGCTTCCAGGTATAGCTCAGGACGATTCGGATCTGGTGGCTCGTAAGAATCCATGGCTCTATCATCTGCCAGGGGATGGCCAGCAATCTCTGTATAGTACCCTTTGCCGTATTTTGTCGTGTACTCGGCGTTCTTCCAGGTGATCCCCCACTCATCGGTGTAAGTATCTCGCCCAGGATTATACGCTGCGTTGGCATAGTAGGAATTCGCCCATCCCACAGAGGTGAGAAGCATATCCTCGTTCAAGGCTCGCTCGAGTTCGTAGGTATTTCCGCCTCCATGAGGGTTATGCGGATTCCCGCTCTTTTGCTCCAGTTGCTTTCGCAGCCTTTCTGCAAATTCCGGCGTGAAACTGATTTGCATAGGGCATCGATCTGGTTCTTCATGATTCAGAGCCACCTGGACTCGTTCTCTATGGTTCATGAGTGTCTCCCAAACAGGCCACGACTGCTGACCGTCATTTGGGTGATTGATAGGCCGATTGTCATCCCCTGTTTTCGTGGTATCCCGCACTACGGTGAGGCCCTTCTTGGCGTGAATGTGATTCACCCTCTCTTCCGTAATAGGATGGCGTAAATCGAGACAGACACCATGATAATCAATCCGTAGATGAGCTGGATCCAGAAACCGCTGAGACCTATGGCAATGATACCAGCTTCGAGAGAGCCGATGATGAGCGCTCCGACGAAGGATCCATAAATTGTCCCCATACCGCCAAATACAGAGGTTCCGCCGATGAAAACAGCGGCCAGGGTCGTGAGAAGATAGCCCTGTCCCTGGCTCGGCCAGAAGTAGGTGACCTCAAGGGTTGATAGTATACCGGCAAAGGCAGCAAAGAAACCCATCTGCATGAACACGATGGTTTTCACCCGCTCGACATCGATACCCATCATCCGGGAACTCTCCTCGTTATCCCCCACGAAGAGGATATGGGAACCAAATCGGTGACGATTCAAAAGCAGCCAGAACCCTATCCCCAAGACGATCATCCAGACAGCCTGAGCGGGGACAACCTCTCCAATTCGTCCTACACATAAATAGTAGAAGATCGTTTCCTTGGCTTTTACCAGAGGAATTCCTTTACCTTGGGCAACGACATTGACCATCCCGCGAAAGAAGAACATGGTGCCAATGGTCGCCACCAGGGAAGGGATGCCCACCCTCACAATCAGCAGGGAGTTTAGTGCCCCGGCACCAAGGCCAATAGCCAAACAGACCAAAACGGCTAGCCAGATGTTTCCAGTGACTTGAAATACCTTCCCAAACATCCACGCAGAAAAGGCCAGCACTGAGGGAAATGACAGGTCCATCTCCCCTAAGGTAACCACCAGCGTCATGGCCAGAGCCATGATCCCAAAAAAAGGGATGGTGGACATAAAGGAGTAATAGATGTCGAAGCGGGTAAAGACCTTTGGATTCCCGATGATGAATAACAAAAAGATTCCTGCAACGACTGCTGTTATGCTTATCTCTAATCTCAATAAACGTAACCTGACAGCTTTCAACCTTTGTAACCTCTCAAGTTGTGCAAAGCTAACAGTCACAAAAGAGCCCCCACAAAAAAGCAGGGATTGTCCATGGAAGGACATGGGCAATCCATTAGGTGATTTAGGTTAATTCAGCTTGCCGGTTTGGGCCAGTCGAACCATCTTTTCTTCAAGATCATCCTGGGAGATATCTTTCTTGAGGAACTCACCGGCAACGTTTCCCCTGTCCAGGATGACAAATCTGTCAGCCACCGGGTAGACATAGTAGATGTTATGGGTGATAAAGATGGCCGATTTTCCCTTTTCCTTGATGCCGTGGACAAAATCAAGCACCCTCCTTGTTTCGGAAAGGGAAAGCCCCATGGTGGGCTCATCAAGGATGATCAAATCCGCCTTAAAGTAAAGGGCCCTGCCGATCGCAATCCCTTGCTTCTCTCCACCAGACAGGGATAATACCATGGAGTCCGTGGTTATCGCTTTCGATGTAAATCCGATGTGCTCCCTGAGAAGTTTTTCCGTTTCCTCCTTCTGATCTTTGACCTTGAGGAATCCGAACCTGTGCGTCAGTTCTCTGCCCGCGAACGTATTTCGCCAGAGGGTCTGCTGATCGGCGAGAGCCCTTTCCTGGTAGACGGTTTCAATGCCGAGCTCTCTCGACCGCCTAACCGAAAGCATGGTAATTCTTTCGCCTTTGAAGTAGACCTCTCCAGACGTGGGAGGATGGACCCCGGTGATGATTTTGATCAGCGTGGATTTCCCTGCCCCGTTATCCCCGACCAGACCAACGATTTCGTTATGCCCTACGGTGACGTCCACACCGTTCAGGACATTCACTTCCCCAAAGGATTTGTGAATGTTCACCATCGAGAGCAAAGGCGTGCTGGAATTCTCTTGAGCCATATCGGTTCCCCTTACCTTATTCCTTTCTCTGCAAGAGGAGCCACAAAGTCGATGTTGGTTTTATCGATGATGGCTGCACCGGTATCAATGTGCAGACCGGCAAAGCCGTACTTCTTGGCTAGGCAAATCTGGAGAATCGGGAGATAGCCTTGCAGCCATGGCTGTTGATCCAGAACGGCCCCCACCCAACCTCCTCTAATGGCATCCGCGGTCGCAGCGCTTAAGTCGAAACCGGCAGTATAGATGTCGCCGGGCTTCTTCTTGGCTACCCGCATATAGGTGCCGAGAGTGGACGTCAGGGCGCCATGATCCGTTATGATCATTTTCACATCGGGATGGGTGGCGATATAGCTGGCAATAATCGGAGTACCCAGGGAAGCATCGCTATTCACGGCATCCGAAATCTCGATATAATCGATCTCTACCCCCATCCCCTTAAGTGCATCAATACATCCCTTGGTTCTGAGTCCACGGGTCTCCTGGCCGAGCAGACCCCAGACCATGGCTCGATCACCCTTTTTCAAGCCAGCTCTTTTGGCAGCACTTCTTCCCAGCATGAGACCGGAGGGATAAAGCTCCTGTCCTACATAGCCAAAACCCTTGTCTTTATATTTATCCTCAATGGCAGGGAGGGTAGTATTCTGGCTGGTCACAATGATTCCCCTGGAGATGGCCTCATCAACCAAAGGAGCAAAGGCGGCAACACCTGGATGGCCCATAATCGCTATGCCATCTGGCCTTCTTGCCACAGCATCCTTGAACTGGGCGACCATCCTGTCCGGGAGCCAGTCTGACCAGACATAGTCTACCTTACAGCCGAGGTCCTCTTCAGCTGCTTTGGCGCCTCTGTAGACAACCGAAGCAAAGGGACCCCCTTCACTCCCACCGGGGAAGAATACAATGTGAATACCCTCAAAGTGTTTCTTTGCCTCAGCTTTTGCCCCCGGTATGGAGTAGCCAAAAAGCATCAGGCTAAAAACCAGCGTAAAACTGAGTAGCGCAGCAGTTAGTTTTCTTGTCATTTTTCTTTCCTTTCTTGTAATAATCCTCTTGAATGGTAGTATTTGATTCCTTAAAACTCGTTCACCTCCCTTCTCTGGCGGTCAAGAATCTAACCATTCGGCCTCACGACAAAATCACCATAAAATGAGGAGTTTAATCTGTCAAGAGAAAGCAACTCTGGAGTTCCCTCCTAAAATAATTAATTTTCAATAAAATTAAACTGCCCCGGGGCAACTCACGAAGGTATTCTCTGAGAAGGGAGCAAAGCTTCTTGTGTTTATCAAATAGGATACCGTACCGTTTCTGTCTGCCAGGATCGGGCTCAAAGGTCTTTTCTATGTGAACCATTGCCCCAATTCCCTCTCCGAGAGAAGAAAAAATCCCCGTGCCCGCTCCCGCCATAATCGCAGCTCCAAGGGCACCCGTCTCAGTAATCTTCAGTCTGGGGAGGAACTGAATTCGGAGACAGAGGGAGGAATTCACACAAGCGGCAACTCGTGCGGCCTTCTACATAACTCCCAAAAGGCTGGGTTTCAGTGATGGGATTTCGCCAATGTACGACGTGATTCAGCGCCTCGCTTACCTTCTATCGAGATGTCCACCCCCCATCCACCAGAAGGACATGCCCCGTAACCATTGCAGAGGCTTCGGACGCCAAAAATATGACTGCACCCGCCACATCCTCAGGTTCTCCGAATCTGCCCAAAGGGATCTTGGCCGTCATCTCAGCCCTCACGTCTTTATCGGCAAACACCTTGTCCGTCATCGGGGTACGTATAACCGTGGGGGAAACGGCGTTGACGCGAACGTTATGTGGAGCCCATTCCAGGGCCAGCACCTTTGTCAGCAAATTAACTCCTCCCTTGCTCGCGCAATAGGCAACGTGGTTGAGTAGTCCAACGGTCCCTGCCTGAGAAGACATATTCACGATGCTCCCCCGTTTTTGCATAATCATCTGACGGCCGACAGCCTGGGAACAGAGGAAAACGCCCTTCAAATTCGTGTCGATGATTGCGTCCCATATCTCCTCTGTATGATTCTCGGCAGGAAGTACATGGCTTATTCCCGCGTTGTTGACTAAAACGTCAATCCTCCCAAAAGCCTCGAGCACCTGAGCAACCATCCTCTCCACATCAATCACGTTTCTAACATCCATCTCTACCCATAGGGCTTTGTTCCCGAGTCGTTTGATCTCAGTACAGGCATCTTTTAGCTCTTGTTTCGTTCTCCCTGTTACGACGACGTCCGCACCAGCTTGTGCCATGCAGAGTGCAATTGTTTGGCCAATCCCCTTGTTTCCTCCTGTGACAATCGCCACCTGGTCATTGAGTGCAAAATTTGGAAAGCGCATCTCTCATCCTTTCCTCGCTGCCCAAACAACCTACTCGGTTACATCCACCATTACCTTCAGCGCCTCCGACTTCGCTTTGTCCGCGAAACGCAACGCCTCGGATGTTTGCGAAAGTGGAAAGTGGTGTGTGACCAGCGATTTCATATCAACCCGTTCCGCTGCAGTAAGCGCGATAGCTCTTGGATAACAGTTGGCATAGCGAAACTGGCCGCGAATGTCAATCTCTTTGCTCGCGGCAGAGACAATATCCAGCTCGACCAACGGATCCGGCGGGAGTCCCACTAGCATTACCACGCCTCCGGGCCTCGCCGCAGCCATTGCCGCTCGAGTGGCGGCGAGAGCCCCGGCTGTTTCAAATGCGACATCTGTCCCGCTATGTTCATATGTAAACCCAGTGGTCTCACTGGCGATTTCACGGATACATTTGATAGGATCTTGTTTATTTGCATTGATGATGAATGTCGCCCCGAGCCTTCGTGCATGTTCTAGCCGAAATGAACTCAAATCTATGGCGATCAACGTGGTAGCGCCCGCGATCTTCGCAGCTTGCAACGTAGCCAGCCCGATCGGTCCGGCGCCAAATATAGCCACCGTGTGTCCAGGAACCACACCACCTCGTTTAACGGCCCACAGCCCCACGGATAGCGGCTCCATCATGGCACCTTCTTCAAAATTCATCCCATCTGGAAGGGAAAACAAAAAGTCCTCGGGCCAAACAATGGCTTCACAGAAGGCTCCATCAATAGGAGGCGTTGCAAGAAATGTCACGTCTGGGCAGAGATTGTAGCGGCCTGTCTTGCAGTAGTGGCATCGGCGACAGGTATAACCCGGCTCCACTGTGACCCGGTCCCCAGGTTGGAAGCGTGTCACGGCAGAGCCAACTTCTAGTACGACTCCTGCGCTTTCGTGACCCAAAATTAATGGGTCTTTCACAACAAAATCCCCTATCCGGCCATGGTTGAAATAGTGAATGTCGCTGGCGCAGACACCCACTCGCCGCATCTGCACGAGAACCTCGTGCAGTTTTGGCTTGGGTTGGGCACGGGATTCTATTCGTATATCTCCGATTCCATGCATCACGGCAGCTTTCATTGTAGGCTCCCCCCGGACAAGAAAGTTGATTCTATCACTCTAGTATTTTAACTTAGCAATAACAATCGTTTTCCGTCTGTCCTGCTCGTAGAACATCCCCAAGATCCGTCATCTAATCTATGAAAAAGCGGTGAACCGTAGTGTGGCGATAGGTTTCTCCCGGTCGAAGAATCGCTGATGGAAAGTCAGGTTGATTGACCGCATCGGGAAAGAATTCCGTTTCAAGGCAGAGGGCTCCGTGTTTATCAAAGAGGGCGCCACCCCCGCCTCGAATCTTATGCAGCAAGTTGCCGGTGTAGAACTGGACACCTAGTTTGGTCGTTAATATCCTCATACCCCGCCCGCTCTTTGGCTCATAGAGGCGTGCTATCAGGGTTAGTTTTTGGTCAGATGGATCCACGACAAAACAGTGATCGTATCCACCGGGAACCTTATCCATGTCGGTATTGATTGGCTTTGGTGTGGTGAAATCCATCGGTGTGCCTTGAACAGTTCTCATCTCCCCCGTCGGGATGAGCGCCTCATTGACCGGTAGATATCTCGAACAGTTAAGTAAGAGTTCGTGGTCCAGGATGGATCCTGATCCTGCGCCTGCAAGATTCCAATAGGCATGATTTGTCAGATTCACTGGCGTTGCTTTGTCTGCTTCTGCCCGATACTCGAATTTAAGTTCGTTCTCCTCATTCAGGGTGTATGTGACGCTAACTCTCAAATTGCCGGGATACCCTTCCTCCCCATCAGGACTGAGATAGGATAACCTTAATCCGGCTGAAGAGCTATTCTTAAAAGGCTCAGCCTGCCAAACGACCTTATCGAACCCCACATTGCCACCATGAAGGTGGTTGATGTTCTTCTCGTTACAGGCCAGCCTATATTCAACCCCATCCAGCTGAAATTTGCCCTGGGCAATCCGATTGGCAAAACGGCCGATGATGGCTCCAAAATAGGGATGACCAGCCAGATATTCATCCAGCGTATCAAAGCCAAGGGTAATTTCCTCGACTGCACCCGTTCGGTCAGGCATTTTGAAGGAGATCAGAATGCCTCCGAGGTTCATTACGGCTGCAGTTAATCCCTTGGAGTTACTTAATGCAAATTTTTCAACCTTTTCCCCATCCCTGGTGGTCCCCAAAAACTCTTGATTTAGAATCATACGCTTGGCCTCCCATAAGGCCGACTTCGCTTCCTCACCTGTATTCATTCACGGTTTCGAATAAGGCGAGAAGGTTCTCGAACGGAACCTTTGCCTGGATATTGTGAACTGTATTGAAGACGAATCCCCCACCGGTTTTGAAGGTTTCAACCATGTTTTTCACTTCTTCTCTCACCTCTTTTGGCGTTCCGAAAGGAAGCGTTTTTTGGGTATTCACCCCGCCTCCCCAGAACGTGAAGTGATCCCCGAATTCCTTCTTTAGATTTTCTGGACTCATCCTTGCTGCAGAAATCTGGACTGGATTGAGAATGTCAAATCCCGCCTCGCGAATATCAGGGAGAAGGGCATACACGGATCCACACGTGTGGATGAAGGATTTCCATGTCGTGTTTTTGTGAATCCATTCATTGATTCTCCGGTGGAAGGGTTTGAACAGCTCTCGATAGAGTTGGGGAGAAATGAAGGGGGCATCCTGGGCACCAAAGTCTGCGCCTGAGACTACCATAACCTGTATTCTCTCTCCCACTGCCTGATGGAATAATTCGAGATTCTTGAGGCCAATTTCCGTCATCCGGGCAAATACCTCTTTGACAAAATCGGCTCGGTTAATAAGAGAGATATACCATTCCTCCAGATCTCTGATACCCTTGGGGTCCTTGAGGGCGGGACCGGGAACAAAGGCAATATCTCCAGGGTTTATGCCAGGAACTCCTCCCGAGACAATAGCGTACTCCGTTTGCTCATACAGTCTTTTGGATTCTCTCTCGTAGTAGAGAAGATCACTTTCTGAGAGTATCATATACTCTTCGATCTGGTCTTCTACTTTAAGATCTCCCTCATTAAGGTCGGGTTTCTGCCTGACAATGCAGTCAAAGTAGAAGCCATTCTGGGGCATCCGTGCAGAAGGCGGAACGGATGTATCGCCTTGTGGATATTGATAGATATATCCACTGGCATTGGGCTCGGTATTGAATTTCTCCGGAACCAAAAGCGGTGTACCATCAAAGAAGGTCCACCTCTTCCAGTTCTTGTTCTCAAAACCAAAGAGATTTGTCAGGGGACTGAGAGGAATGGTGTCCACGCCAAGGGCTTTTCGTAATTTATCATCGACTTCTCCCAACATCTGAAAGGGATCAACCACTTTCACGGCTTCATCTGGTCGGATAAGGCCCAGGGAGACCTTCAGTTTGTGGAGGCTACTCACGTGAATTCCCGTGATCAAAGATGACCCAAGGTCAAGAGGGACTTTATCGGGCTCCCTGTGGTTGAGAGAACAGATAACTCTTTTTCGAGCGTTCATAGGGAATTCCTCCTCATTTTTCATGTCCGTGTCCGTACAAGCGATAGAGGTTAGAACCCGCGTTTTTTCAATATCAATTATAGGGAGAAGGATCTTGTCCGTCAAACCCAAAAACCTTACGAGATATAGGCCTGCTTTGAGGTTTCGGTCCCATTTCTTGGGATGCTCTATGTATTTGAATCATAGCTACTTGTGACCCTTTATGACTTGACACCCAAATCTCCCCCTCCTATAATCCACACGTACTGAGCGTAAGCTCCATCTTAGTGATATTGGTTGTAATTTATTTATGAACAGATATTTTTATCACTTTTTATTTTACGTTTTTGTGGAGGTGCTCTAATGGTAGATTTAAAAGGAATTGCAGAGTTCTTGATTGCTGGAGATGCACAGAAAGTAAGACAACTTGTCCAAGCCGCCATCAATGAAAAAGTGGAACCGAGAAAGATACTTGATGAAGGATTGATCTCAGGGATGAAAGTTGTTGGTACAAAATTTAAGAATTGTGAGATCTACGTTCCCGAGGTATTGCTGAGTGCACGAGCAATGGATGCCGGTATGGAGATATTGAAACCGCTTCTGGAAAAGATTGGAACGGAGTCGAAAGGGGTATTTTTGATCGGAACGGTGAAAGGTGATTTGCACGATATCGGGAAGAACTTGGTCGCTATGATGATGAAAGGCGCGGGTTGGAAGGTGATAGATTTAGGAGTAGATGTTGACGCGGAGAGGTTCGTCAAGGCTGCTTTAGAAGAGCGGGTTGATGTTATTGGAATGAGCGCATTACTCACAACTACTATGGAAAACATGAAGGCTGTTATAGAACTGGCAAAGAACAAGGGTTGCAAGGCCAAGATAATCGTTGGTGGTGCACCATTGACGCAGACTTACGCGGATGGGATTGGAGCAGATGGATACGCACCTAATGCTGTGGCGGCGATCGAGACAGCAAATAACCTTTTGTAGTATGGTCGGAAGTTATTAGCCCAAGGGGCTCGATTAGATTCATGGTAGACAAGCTCGTGGAGAATACCCTGGTTTTCAAAAGGGGCGACAATCTATGGAACATTATGGCAATGAAAAATCGACCGGATTAGATCAGACAGCGCTGGGGAAAATTCAAACAGGATTTACCCCGAAGGATCTCCATATATCAGAGGAAGATGGAATTGTATTAAGAGATCTTGCGGAAAGGATGGCAAAGATAGCCGAGGGTCCACGAATGGAGGAAATTCGCCTTCTCTGGCAGAAACACAATAAGCTTGAGAAAACGAGACCCGTAGTTTTTTGTGATCCAGAAAATGGTTGGAACGAGATCATAGCGGAAGCTCAGATGCAGTGCAAAGGTAAGGTGGCCCGAAGGTGGGAGATGGATCTAAGAAAAGAGATCTTCTGGGGAGAGGAGATGGGCGATGACAAACCTGTAGAACCTTATTTTGACGTTCCCTATACCGTTTCGCCAGATGACTGGGGATTGGAAGCAAAATATCATCAAACAGATAGCCTGGGTTCATATGTTTGGGAAAACCCGATAAAAGATTACACGGCTGATTTAAAAAAAATTCACTCTCCAAGGTTTGAAATAGATTGGGAAACTACTAAGGGATGTCTCGAACTAGCCAAACAGATCTTTGGAAATATACTAACCGTTCGTTTGAAGGGTACATGGTGGTGGTCATTAGGGCTTACCCTTCCAGCAGCAACCTTGAGGGGCTTGACTAACCTTTTTTATGACTTCATCGATCATCCCCAAGAACTGAAAGAACTGTTATCCATCATCTCCGAGGGGCATATGGATAAGATCGACTACCTCGAAGAGAATGACCTCCTGAACCTCAACAACGATGGGACTTATGTTGGTTCCGGGGGGTTTGGCTTCACAGATGAGCTTCCTCAAGAGGATTTCAAAGGACATATAAGGTCTGTGGATATGTGGGGCTTTACGGAAAGCCAGGAAACGGTGAATGTATCTCCTGAAATGTATGAGGAGTTTATCTTTCCTTATGAAAAACCAATTATGGATCGTTTTGGCCTCACGTGCTATGGGTGCTGCGAGCCGCTTCAATCTCGTTGGCACATTGTAAAGCGACACCATACTTTACGCCGCGTCTCCTGCTCACCTTGGGCCGATATAGAAAAAATGGCAGAACACCTAGAAGATAAATACATATTTTCTATGAAACCCAATCCGGCATCTCTAGCAGTGTCAGTAATTGGCAGGGAATCTATACGAAAAGAATTGCGAGGAGCGTTTGAGATAACAAAGGGATGTGTAGTAGAAGTAATAATGAAAGACAATCACACTATTGGCAAGAGACCTGAGAACGTTGTCGATTGGTGCAGAATTGCAAAGGAAGAAGCTGAAAGATATGTTTGATAACAGATTCTAATGGCGTAACTGCTAATTATCTATTTTTTCCGTAAAAGCAGTGCTCGCTCCCCATATCAATAACGTTCTCCTCCCATAGTTACTCTCTTTTGCTCCATAACAAAACTAATAATTACGGAGGAAACGATCACTACACCGAAAATAACGAATGTCCAATAGTAGGGTATTCTCATTACCACCAATCCATTCTCTATAATAGAGATGGTCAGGGCTCCCCAAAAAATACCCGCCATACTTCCTATTCCACCGCTCAAGGCCGTACCGCCAACGACGGAAGCCGCAATAGCTCTTAGCTCCCATCCATCCCCCGCACGGGATGTAAAAGTCCCAACTCTCACGAGTTGCATGATTGCCACGAAGCTGCAAATCAGCCCAAGTGTGGCGAAACAAGCCATTTTGGTCATGTCGGTGTTTATACCCATCGCCTTCGCCGCCTGTTTATTATCACCCGTGGTGAAAACCCAATTTCCAAACTTGTGAAATTGAATCAAAGAACCCAATACGAGGGCAATGCTCAAAAACCATAGGAATTGAACGGGAACAACCCCTCCGAAAGTTCCCGTGAATATCTTGTTAAAGAGAGGATATTGCGAGGTGTCCAGTGGTTTCTGCAATCCCTTAGACAGAAGGAGGGTTAATCCTCTCCAAAACAACATTCCTCCCAACGTGGTTATGAAGGAGGGAATTCCTGCCTTAGTTGTGATCACACCATTGAGAAGACCAATAAGCGCTCCTATACTCAGGGTGGCGAATATGGCAAGGAAAACATTCATACCAGTATCAAAGAGTTTGAGAAAAATAAAAGAGCAAAATACAAGTATGGACCCGACCGAGAGATCGAATTCTCCACAGATCATGAGCATTCCGACCGCAAGAGCCATAATATTAAACTCAGCTCCAAGAGCAAGAAAGACCTCGATATTTTCCTTACTCATAAATCGATGTTGTGGAGAAAACAGGGTGAACACGATACAGAGCAAGAGGAAAACGGAGAATACACTCAAGGAACGGAATCTGATAAAATAATTGAGAATGCTCATTTCCGCCTTTAAATCTTTCGCGCCTTTCGTTGCAGTAAATTTCGTTTCGCCCTATTCAGGCGACTCTTCCGTTGGTTATGATCTCACTGAGATGATCGACGGATGTATCCTCTTTTTTAATATCACCGATCTTCTCCCCATGAGCCAATATGACGAACCTTTCGGCAATTTGATATACATGGTAAATATTATGGGTAATGAATACGACGGATATCCCCTCAGCTCTCAATTGCTTTATGAACTCCATAACTTGTCGAGATTCCTTTACGGAAAGGGCTATGGTTGGTTCATCTAAGATGACCAGCTTTGCCTCGAAATAGAGCACCCTGGCAATGGCAACCCCCTGTCGCTGGCCTCCGGAAAGCGCCTCTACAGGTGTTTCAGGATTTGTTAGTACCAATCCAATTTTGGAAAGGGTATCCAGGCTCTCCCTATCCATTACTTTCTTGTTGAGAAAACCGAGGTGCGTTGTTGGCTCTCTTCCCATGAAGATATTTCTTGATATTGATACATGAGGGGCTAGTGCTTGTTCTTGGTACACAGTCTCGATCCCAAGCTTTTTCGCATCTTTCGGGTTATGAATATGCACCTTTTTGCCGGTGAAATAGATCTCACCTCTATCGGCCGGGTGAAATCCCGATAGTATTTTTATCAATGTCGACTTACCAGCGCCGTTATCGCCTACAAGACCGATGATTTCTTTCTCCCTTACTTCAAAATTGACTCCCCGTAATGCATAGACTTTACCAAACCACTTATGAATATCCACCATCTCCACGAGGTAGTCTTCATCCCTTTTTCCGGGGGATGTATCATTTCTCCCTGCTTCTAATTTAGAGCTATCCATTGCCTTTCCTCTCGAAATGCTAAGAATTACCTTAAAGCGACACGTTCAACATAGAGATTTAAAATAGCAAACAGGACTATGCCAACTCCGATGAATACATTGATCCCGAAAACAGGTGCACCCATCAGGATCATTCCATTTTCCAATATCTGGATTGTAAGCGTGCCAAGGAATATTCCCAGAATACTCCCGATGCCACCCATGAGGGATGTGCCACCCACCACGGACGAGGCGATGGCTTTCAACTCGAACCCAATCCCTTGAGTTGCTGCAAAAGATTCAATTCTGAGGGCTTGAATCATACTCATAAAGCTGCACAAGACGCCAACAATGACGAAGCAGATTGTTTTCACCATGTCGGTATTAATTCCCATGGCTCTCGCAGCTGTCTTATTATCACCTGTGGCGAAAATCCAGTTTCCAAACTTATGGAAGTGTACGACCAGGCCGAGGATGAACGTAAAGAACAAGAGCCAGATTATCTGAACAGGGAATACACCTGCTATGCTGCTGATTAGAGTCTTCTCAAGCCATGTCCCAGATTCGAGATAGGCCCGAATTCCTATTGGCATCATACGGGAGCTTATATACAGGACTCCCCTCCAGAACATCATCGTGCCAAGAGTGGCAATAAAGGAGGGAATTCTCCCTCTAACAACCAAAAGCCCATTGAGAAATCCCAAAAGAGCACCGGTTAAAAGGGTAAGAAATGGAATAACGTAAAGCGGCGCTCCCCATTCGAGGAGCTTCACAAAAATATAGGAACTCATGGGGATAATCGAGCCTACGGACAAATCAAACTCTCCGCATATCATGAGGGTTCCTACACCCATCGCGACGATCCCGAGATCGGGGGTGAGTTTTGCTAACGCTGTAAGGTTGTTAGGCTTTATGAAGCTGTGTCTCGGCGTGAGAAATCCGAAAATCAACAATAAAACAACAAATGCTATGAGTGTGAATGAGACTTTGTATGAAAGCAATCGTGTCAGAATTTTTTGTCCTAACTGCATTACGCTACCTATCAAAAGGAGTGGAGTCCGAACCGTTCCCGATGTAATCAAGAAGATAGGCTTCACACTCCCCCGGGTTATTCCATTCAGACATGAAATCAATTTTCATTTATAAGTACTTTTTTTAAAATATCGATGAAGTCTGAGCTCTTTTATCTTTTATCCAGAAAGGTAGCGTTTTTGTTCTCTACCAATAAAAATAGAAACACGCTTCAGCCCATCTTGTAAAGAGGTATCGGCGAATCAAGTCCCAAGGGACTGGCCGAGCGCCGACCTACAAGGCTTACAAAACCATGTAAGATCGCGATGCTCGGTATCGGGTGATCAATAGGCAGGGCTAATTAAAATGGATGATAGTTATTTTAGTGTTCCTGGTCAGGACTCGGCCGGAGCAACCACAAAGCACAGAACTCCGGCCGCTCGCCAAGGGTTAACGCCCTATCGTACCTTCATCGGTGAAAGCTTCTCGATGAGCCCAATGTTATTCTTATCAACGAGATATCCACCGGTGTCGATATTGGGTGCGAACCCGTACTTCTTCATAAGATGAAGTGTATAGACAGCGTAGTATCCCTGCAGATACTGCTGCTGATCTATTGTGGCCTCGATATGACCTGATTTCAATCCCCCCAGTGTACCGGGCGCAGTATCAAATCCTCCGGCTATAATTTCGCCAGGCTTCTTTCCGGCATTCTTAAGAGAAGATGTGAGCCTGTCCGTGCATATTCCGCCAAGGCCAAAGAGGAACTTGGTTTCAGGATGAGCAATGAGGTAAGAAGTCATTCTCGACTCAACAGTTGTCATCTCTAGTCCGCCAGCATCAATGATGTCCATCTTCGTCATAATTCCATATTCCTTCATTGCATCCTTTACACCTTGTGATCTCTGAACACCATAATTTGCTCCTGGAACTTCTACTGCCGCTCCCACGTGAGCATTCCTTAAATCCCACCCCTTGTTCTTAGCGGTCTTGAAAAGCCTTCTTGCAATCACATACCCTGCTCTTCTGTCGCCTTGGCCAATGTAACATAAACGAGCATTCCCGCCAGCACCTTTCCCATCATCGTTATTCATCCCGATTACGTTAATACCTTTTGCGAGTGCATCGGCTACCGGTTTATCCCATGCTTTATCATCGTTTATGACCAGGGCTATACCATCGGGTCTCATTGCTACTGCTTCCTGAAACCGTTTCTGCTGTAAAGCAAGATCGCCACCGCAGAGATCAATGTCAGCCTGGCATCCTAGCTCTTTCACAGCATCCAGCATACCCTTCTGGACGACAGCCCAAAATGGATCATCTCCACCGTGGGTAACAAGGCGGAAATACAACCCGGCCCCTGGTTTTTTTGCCATCAATTCACCCGGGAGCATTGCAGAAAATGCAAGAAGTGTTAAACATGTAGCTGCCCATACTAAAAAATTAGATCTCTTCACAGTCATTCCCCTTTCAAAAGTTTTTACGGCTTCTTTCTTATATACCCTTCACTAAATTCTGTCAAGAAAAAACCGTGACCGCATCATGCCACAACTCGATCCAGCGGGCAGGATAGTCGTAGTAACTCTTCGTTGTGAAGGCAATCTGTATCAACTTGACAGCATCATCTGGTTCAGTTTTGACGATGTTCATCTCACTCACTGACTGCGAGAAGCTCAATAAAGGCCTACTGGCTGAATCACTCATACCAAGCGGAAAAACTTGACAGATTTTTTCACTCTGCTAGGATGGGGACATCCATTCCGATTCGCTATGGTGGCTGAAATAGGAAAAGGCGGAGGGGGAAGGAAAAGTTAATCCTGATCGAAGGAGGTGATAAGGGGTTTTCCAGGAAAACCACGGGAAAGAAAGAGAAGTATGAGAAGGTGAACCAACATGAGTCGTAGAGAATTAAGTGCGCAAGAAGCAGGTTTCTTTGAATGAAAGAGGGGGCTAGAAATGAATAATACGAAAAGAGGAAAGTTTCTGGTGGGATCAATTTTGGTGGGTTCGGTGTTGTTGACGCTCCTGGCGTCGCCAACTCCTACACTGGCGAAGAGTTATGTCTTTGCCTGGATTCCCAAAGCTCTCAACAATCCAGTGTTTGCATTAGGAAGAGACGGTGCCTTTAAGAAAGCCTCAGAATTGACTGAGAAAGGACCGGATAACGTAGATGTCATCTATACGGGTTCCGTAGCCTCAGATGCAGCTGAACAGGTGCGGGTAATGGAGGATATCATAGCCAAAGGGGTGGACGGTATCGGAATTTCCGTTAATGACCCTACCGCCCTTGAGGATGTGATCAACAAGGCCGTAGCTGCTGGTATCCCCGTTATGACATGGGACTCCGATTCCCCTGAGAGCAAAAGGTTTACTTATCTGGGGGTGAACAACCATGAAGGGGGGAAAGCAGCAGCCGACCTGCTGGTTAGAGCGATGGGAAAAAAAGGCAAAGTTGCCCTCTTGACCGGGGTACCTGGTGCTTTAAATCTGGAAGAGAGAATCCGGGGTTTTAAAGAAGGGATAAAGAAATACCCTGGCATAGAAATCGTTACCACGGTCGCTTGCTACGATGACATCAACAAGGGGGTTGAGGTGGTCGAGGAGGCCATGTTGGCAAACCCAGATTTAAATGGGTGGTTCTTTGTTGGATTGTGGCCTCTATTTGCTGAAAAGGGTTCCATGCCGATTTGGGGGAAGGCGGCAAAGTCCGGAGTGACCAAGACCATCGCGTTTGATACTCTCCCTGTAGAGCTTGAATACATGAAGGATGGCTACTTAGTGGGCTTGGTAGGGCAAAAATACTGGGGCTGGGGGTATGACACAATCCAGATATTGTATGACCACGTGGCGAAGGGAAAGAAGTTCCCGGACTGGGTTGATTCCGGTATGGATATTGTTACGAAGCGCAATGTAGATGCCATGGCCGAGGCCTGGAGGACTCATGACTTTACCAAACCCTTACCTCCGCCCTTTCCCAAATAATAGATTAAGAGGAAAAGCTTAGGCAAAAGGTGAGGGTATCCGAGAGTTGAGGAGGGAGCCGTTCCCTCCTCAACTATTATTAATTGGGTCAAGCCTAGCGTTCTCTATGAATGAAAATGACGGGACAGGAAATGGAACAAAAATCCGAAGTTGCCGCAAAGATAATTAGAAATCGACCTGAACGGTTACTACACATTGCGAGTGGATTGATAAGAAGGAGCCAGGCCATAACGCTCTTATTGATCCTCATAGCGCTAGGTGCATTTTTGAGTATTCATACAAGAACTTTCTTAACACCCACCAATATCTTTAACATATTGAGAGCCTTCTCATGGATTGCCATTAGCGCTTTTGGCCAATCAATGGTGATCATAGGTGGAGGAATTGATCTCTCTTGCGGATCTATAATGGCTTTTTCAGGTATTATCACCGCCATGTTCCTGGCTCATGAGTTGGGTGTTATCATTTCTGTGGTAGCCGGTCTGGGGCTCGGGGTGTTTTTAGGATACGTGAATGGTATGTTAATCAGCAAGGCCAAGCTTCCACCTTTTATTGCCACTCTGGGTATGATGAGTATCGCTCGTGGCTTCTCCTATGGACTAACTGGTGGATGGCCTATCCGCAGTCTTCCAAAGGATTTCCTCTTTTTGGGCCAGAAAGATGTTCCCATCCTTTTATGGAAAATACCTTTGCCGGTAATTCTTATGGTAGCACTGGCGATTATCTCTTTCATATTCTTGAACAACACGAGGTATGGGTATCATATCTATGCCGTGGGAGGAAATGAGTTTTCTGCTTCCCTGGCTGGCATAAATATTCATAGAATAAAGGTTATGATGTACATTTTGAGCGGCTTTTTGACCGCAATTGGTGGAATCTTGATGACCTCAAGGTTGGGAGTTGCCGCACCGACAGCCGCCCTGGGGTATGAACTTGACATAATCGCTGCGGCAGTCATCGGAGGCATCAGTTTGAGAGGGGGGGAAGGGAATCTCTGGGGTGCCTTGATTGGGGCGGCCATCATGCAGGTGCTTCGCAATGGTTTGGTGCTTACGGGCTTCCCCGCCTACTGGCAACCGTCTGCCATCGGAGTGGTCATCATTGTTGCCGTAATGTTGGATCAGCTAAAGAAAAGATAGAAACCTGTGGTTTTTTGGGGGGATAAAAAGACTTGGACATGAATACGGTTCCTTCGAAGGGGAATGAGACGATTCCGGACTCTGGAGCCCGGCATATTTTGGAAATGAAGGGCATCTGCAAGTATTTCGGTGGTGTGCACGCATTGGAGGATGTCGATTTTGAGCTCTATCCCAACGAGGTACTGGCATTGGTTGGAGATAATGGAGCTGGGAAATCCACTCTGATAAAGATAATCGCCGGGGTGTATACTCCAGACCGCGGCGAAATCTACATCGATGGCAAAAAAGTTGAGATTCATAGTCCTCTTTATGCAAGAGCTCTTGGTATTGAGACAGTATATCAAGAGCTTGCTTTGGTGGAGACACGTAATGTAGCTGATAACTTCTTTCTGGGTAGAGAGCCGACAAAAGACAGGTTCGGCGTATGGGTGGATAAAAGGAAGATAACGGAGATGACCGTCAGTACACTGAAGAAATTGGCTATTACGATACCCTCCCTGAAGACAGCCGTTCGCTACCTTTCTGGGGGTCAGCGCCAGGCTCTAGCGGTGGGAAGGGCCATACCCTGGGGTGGTAGGATAATCATCATGGATGAGCCGACCGCTGCCTTGGGTGTTGAAGAGTCGGTGAAGGTGCTGGATCTCGTCGGTCAGCTAAAGAAACAAGGGGCTTCCGTAATCATCATTAGTCACAACCTGGTACACGTTTTTGATGTAGCCGACAGAATTTTCGTTCTTCGAGGTGGAAAGAGGGTTGGGTGGAGATTAAAGCCCGAGACCAACGGAGATGAGATTGTCAAGCTGATCACAGGAGCGGAATTACTCTAAGTTCATCGTCCAAATAAGCAGGATTTCACGGTGCAGTTCCTTAGAGGGGGAACACATTTTCATCATACTCCTCTCATTCAACCTCCTTAGCTGGTGGGATCTTAGGACCTATGGCTGAATCAAAAAAGTGAATAATACTTCTTTGAGGCCGCTTGTTGTCAAGCTCCTTTTTCCCTTAAGACATAGGTTACTCCTTCAGTTATCAATCGAGCTAGCGGCTTCCTTAAAC